>ENA-OSEY01001842-OSEY01001842.1-marine-metagenome-genome-assembly--contig:-NODE-1842-length-14173-cov-13.266246_pt1 | contig 14173 bp, 15 predicted proteins | sample MGYA00248465_ERZ534230 | MGnify/ENA primary metagenome ERZ534230 (study PRJEB26409, sample SAMN06344110) | marine metagenome | isolation source: Sea water from surface | place: Atlantic Ocean:Southern...
GTTGCATCTTTGCTTCCAGGCGAAATTATAGTGTCGCCATCTAAAAATTTTAATCCTTGACTAGGAAAACTTTTTTCAACCATACTAACGTAATTTTCATCATGCACTTTTTTTAGTATATTTTGATCAAAAGAAGCTGGCTTATCCCAAATTAAACTTTTATTTTTTTTAAGTCTTTCCGTTATCGCTATAACTCTTTTAGGCTGTTCAGGATGACCATCACCTGTTAAATGATTTATCGAAGTTTTTGAGGATATTATCGCTGTTTTCACGAAAAATAGTTATCTAAAATATTAGCATAAATTTTAGTTAATTTTTTTAGATCATTAAGAGATACTGCCTCATCTCGTTTATGCATGGTTCGACCTACAAGACCAAATTCTAAACATGGAGAAATATTTTTAATAAATCTGGCATCAGAAGTCCCACCAGTTGTCGAAAGTTTTGGCTTCATTTTAGTAATTTTCTTAATTACATTTTGAATCATCCCAGTGATTTTGTCGGGTTGAGTTAAAAAAGCTTCTCCTGAAACTCTGTAATCTATTTTAAATTTAGATTTGTTCTTTTTGCAAATTTTATCAAAAATTTTATTAAGTTTTCGTTTTAGTGAGCCTGAAGTATGTTTATTATTAAATCTTATATTAAAAGTTGCTTCAGCAGCTTTTGGAATAACATTATCAGCATCATTATTTATATTTATTTTAGTTACTTCTAAATTTGTTGGTTGAAAGTGTTTATTACCTTTATCAAATTTTAATTTTTTTATTTCATTAAGAATTTCAACTAATGTGGTTGATGGGTTATTTCCTCTATGGGGATAAGCTACATGAGTCATTTCGCCTATAATTTTGAGCACTCCAGTTATACTTCCTCTTCGACCAATTTTTATCATTTCTCCCAATTTATTTGGATTTGTTGGTTCACCAACTAAACAAAAATTGATTTTTTCCTTTCTCTTTTTTAAATAATCTACAACTTTTTTTGTACCGTTTACTGCATCTCCTTCTTCATCACCTGTTATTAAAAGACTAATTGAACCATTAAAACTTTTATTATTATTTAAAAAAATACTTACAGCTGAAACAAAAGCAGCTACTGAGCCTTTCATATCATTTGCACCTCTGCCAATTAAATGACCTTTTTTGATAGAGGGTCTGAAAGGATTAACCGTCCAGTCTTTTATGTTTCCAGGGGGAACAACATCTAAATGGCCTGCAAAACAAAAATTAGGTCCTTTACTTCCTAGCCTAGCATATAAATTTTTTACTGGTTGAAAATTTTTTTCTTTAAAATCTAAAATTTTAGTTTTGAAACCAATTTTCTTTAGTTTTTTTTCTAAAAATCTCATAACACCAGCATCTCTAGGTGTTATTGATGGGAACTTCATTAGCTCTTTGGCTAATTGTAATTCATTTATTTTTTGCATAATTAGTCTCTTAAAAGATCGTTAATTGATGTCTTTGACCTCGTCTTTGCGTCAACAGTTTTTATTATATGAACAGCATAAAGATCTTTATGAATACCAGGCACCACAACTGAATAAGGTGGAACACGACCTTTTGTGATTTCGCCATTTGATCTGTTTACAATTTTTGTACTTTGACCAATGTAACATCCCATTGAAAGAACACTACCTTCTCCCACTATAACGCCCTCTACAACTTCTGACATTGCTCCAACAAAGACATTATCTTCAATTATAGTTGGAAGTGCTTGTGCGGGTTCTAAAACTCCACCAATACCTGACCCAGCCGATATATGACAATTTTCTCCAATTTGACAGCAGCTACCAGCTCTACTAAAAGTATCCATCATTGTTCCAGCGCCGATGTATGCTCCTATGTTTACATAACAAGGCATAAGCACGGCATTTTTTCCAATAAAAGATCCTGGTCTTACTGGACTATTAGGTGTCATTCGAAATCCGGCAGCCTCATGTTGTTCCTTTGTCCAATTAGCTGTTTTACCTTTTAATAAGTGAGCTTTATCGTACCAGCTACTATAAGGACCGCTTAAATTATCCATCGGGTAAATTCTAAAACTAAGCATGATAGCCTTTTTAAGATATTGGTGGGTTTTCCATTCCCCATTAATTTTTTCTGCTACACGAGACTTACCACTATCCAAATCTTTGATTACTTGATTTATTGCATCCTTTAAAGATTGATCTGAGTTTTGATTTACTTGGTCTTTTTTTTCCCAAGCATCATTAATTATTTTTTCTAAAGACATAATTTATTTACTTTTTAATAACCTTATTTCTTTAAGAAATAAAGATAGATTTTCAATTTTATGAGAAATATAATCTTTATCAGAGTCAATTTTTCCAAAATGTTCATCATTGATTAACCAAACAGTTGTACAGCCTCTTTCAAAGCCGATACTTAAATTTTTAGCTATATCTTCAATATAAATTGTTTCTTTGGGTTTAATACCAAATTTTTTGACCATTAAATCAAAGGTCTGGGCTTCTGGTTTAGGAACATATCCAGCGTCTTTTATATCGAACACTTTTTCTTTTCCAAAAAGATCGTAAATACCTAATCGTGTTAAAATATTTTGAGCATGTTCAGCGCTACCATTTGTAAAAATAAATTTTTCCATATCTAAATTCTCTAGTTCACTTCTCAATATTTTGTCTTCTTTCATAAATGAAATGTCAATATCATGTACATATTTAAGAAACTCATCCCCAATAACATTATGATGTAACATTAGACCATTAAGACTGGTATTATATTTGTAAAAATAATTAGTTTGAAGTTCTTTTGCCTTTTTTTCATCTAAACCAAGTTTTTCCTGAATAAAAAGAGTCATTCTTTTTGATACAAGACCAAAGACTTTTTCTAAAGGATAACCATTGTGAGAACCATAGCAAACCCCGTCAAGGTCCAAAAGAAGGTATTTCATTTCTTTTAAACTTTTCATTTTCTTATTAATGTTCCTGATCCTTTATCGGAAAATAATTCAAACAAAACTGAACGAGGTTTACGACCGTCAATTATACCAACTGCAGTTACATCATTTTTTACAGCATCAAGACAAGTATTAATTTTTGGTATCATACCCTCAGTAATTGTTTTATCCTCTATCATTTCGATTATTTTTGAAGAATTGATTTCTGAAATAAGTTTTTTCTCTCTGTTCAAAACACCCTCTACATTTGTCATTAAAAGTAGTCTTCTTGATTTAAGAGATTTTGCAACTGCTCCAGCCGCATGATCTCCATTAATATTGTACGTCTGTTTATTTTCCCCTAATCCTAAGGGAGAAATAATAGGAATTATATTATTTTTTAATTTTTCAAAAATAGTCTCTGTATTAATTTTATTAGGAATTCCCACAAAACCAAGTTCCTTTTGTTCAGGAATAATTTCTATAACATTGTCTTTTTTTGTATGCAGTGAGGCTGCCTGGGACCCAATTTTTTTTAGAGAATTTACAATATCTTCATTAAAGTCAATAAGCACTGTCTCAACGACATTTATAATTTTTTCATCAGTAACTCTAAGACCTCTTATAAATTTGGACTCAATATTTTGTTTAGATAACTCTCTTTTTATTCTTGGTCCTCCTCCGTGCACAACAACCACTTGCAAACCAAGCTTGCTAAGTACACTTAAATCTTTAATAAAATTATCAAAAATTTTTCTATCAATGAATACATTGCCCCCATACTTTATAACTATTATTTCATTTTTGTATTTCTCAACATATTTCAAAACTTCTTCGACTGGCGGTCCGTCTGTAGGTAAGATCTTTTTTAAATCCATTATTGAGAGGTTTTCACAGTAGTTCTCTTCATAATGACGTACTGTTGAGCCATTGTAAGAATATTGTTGGCCGTCCAATACAGAACTAATCCCGAAGGGAAAGGTGCAAGTATTACAGTTAAAAAAACGGGAAAAAACATAAAAATTTTCTTTTGTATATCATCTTGTGGAGCTGGATTAAGTTTCTGTTGTGCCCACATTGTTAAGCCCATCAGAACTGGTAACCCACCTATGATTAAAAATTCAGGGGGTGCCCATGGTATCAGTCCAAATAAATTGAAAATTGATGTTGGGTCCTTCTCAGATAGATCTTTTATCCATCCAAAAAAAGGCTGGTGTCTCATTTCAATTGTTACAAATAACATTTTATATATTGCGAAGAAAAATGGTATAGAAATTAAAATTGGCACACAACCACTTACAGGATTAACTCCTTCTTTCTTATAAAGTTGCATTATTGCCTGCTGAAGTTTCATCTTATCATCTTTATGAACTTCTTTAAGACGAGCCATTTCGGGTTGTAAAATTTTCATACGACTCATCGATCTAAATGCATAATTATTGAGTGGAAAGAACACTAATCTTAAACAAACAGTTATTAATATAATTGCTACTCCATAATTTCCTGCAAGTTTAAAGAAGTAATCATTTAAAAAGAATAAAGGTTTTACAATCCAATAAAACCAACCCCAGTCAATGACAAGGTCAAATTTTGATAATCCTAATTTCTCATTATACTCATCAATTACATCTACTTCTTTTGCGGCAATAACAATATCAACTTTATTACTAATTTGCTTATTAGGTTGTGCCTCTAAAGCCTCAGTTTCTATATAACTAATTTTAAATTTTTCACTGTACTCAAAGTCCGCTCTAAAATTTTTGTTCTTTTCTGGTATTAAGCTTGTAAGCCAATATTTATCAGTAATACCTAGAAAACCTTTTTCAGCATTTATAGAATATTTTTTGTCTATTACATCATCATAATCTTTTTCCACTAACTGATCATCAAACACCCCAAGTGGTCCCTCATGTAAAATAAAAAAATTTACTATATCTCTAGGAATATTTTTTCGGATAATTTGGCTATAAGGATAAAAATTATATATTTTGTTAGTATTATTTTTTATTTTTTGGTTAACAGTAAATAAAAATTTATTATCAATGCTAATAATTTTTTCAAAAGTGAGTCCTTGAGCATTTTTCCATATTAACTTTACGTCATTTTCTGGGGAAAGTTTTGTATTTCCTTCCACTTTCCATTTTGATTTATTATTTGGTAAATCAATATTTTTATTGTTACTAACCCAGCCTGTTTCTAAGTAATATGTATCAGAAGCGTTTCTTGGATTAAGTAGTACTACCTTTTTTTTACCCTCGAGTTTTTCATTGTAATTTTTAAAAAGTAAATCATCTATAATTGCACCTTTTAAAGAAATTGAACCCTTAACGTTATCGTTTTCAAATATAATTCTTTTATCTTTATTTAAAGCCTCTTTTCTTGAAAGAAGGTTATTAGTTTCAGAATTTTCTATCTCTGGAGCATCTAAACTTTTAACTGAGTCTATTCTTTTTTGCTTTATTTTTTCTCGATCTTCTGGTGAAGGTGAAAAAAATAAAGCCCATAAAACAATTATTGCTGCACTGAGTGATATAGCTGCGATTATATTTTTATTTGAGTCCATTTTTAATTTTTATTTTTTTTAACTGGTTCAAATCCTTCACCACCACCAAGGAATTTAATGGGATGACAACTTAAAACTCTTTTAGTGCCTTTGAAAAAACCTTTAATCAAACCATACTCCTTTAAAGACTCTATAAAATACTCTGAACAAGTTGGTAAATATCTACAGTTGTTACCCAGCAAAGGTGAGATTAAGTACTGATAAAACTTTATTATCTTAATAATAATCTTGGTTAAAATCTTCATTAACTTATTTTTTCAAAACTTTTTTGTAATGCCTCTTTAATTTCATCGTATTTTTCCTCTAAAACACTTTTTTTTGCAAGAACTAAATAAGAAAAGTTAAGATTTAATTTAGCTATTTTAGTTATTGCATATGTCATATTTTTGAGCCTTCTTTTTATCTTATTTCTATCAACAGCTTTACCCATTTTCTTTTTTGCCACAAAACTAATATTGAGACATGTATTTTTTTTATCAGGAATCTTTTTAAAAAAAATTGTGAGATAAGAATTGGAAATTTTTCTTCCATTAAGAAGTTTTTTAAAGTCCTCATTCTTTGAGAGACTTTTGATTTTAATATTCATTAAACAGTAAGTTTTTTTCGACCTTTTTTTCTTCTTCTGGCTAGAAGTTTTTTTCCACCTTTTGTTTTCATTTTTGATCTAAATCCGTGGCGTCTTTTTCTGACAAGTTTACTTGGTTGATAAGTTCTTTTCATAAGATTTTAATTATGTAGTATTAAAAATTTAAGTACTTATAATGTAAAATCTATAATATGCAAACTATGAAAAACGTAAAAATATGGTTAGGTTTAGCCTATATTATATTCCTGGGATTGTTTTTATACTTCTTGTTAACTTATATAAGTATTGAGGAGTTAACTTCATATAGTTTTCTCAAATCAAATAGTGAGTATCTAATTAATTTTAAACAAAATAATATAATATTCTCATCTTTTGTATTTATTATATTTGGAATTGTTTGGATTTCTTTACTTCAAGGATTTGGGTCTCCATTAGGGTTGATTTGTGGATATATTTTCGGACCTTACTTTGGAACTTTAATTTTTTCGTTAACTTTTGCTTTAGGATCTAGTGTAACTTTTGTAGTTGCTAATTATTTTTTTAAAAACTACATCATTGAAAAAATACAAAATAAGTATCAATATCTTAATGACAAAATAAGAAACAATCAGCTTTTAGCGGTCGGCCTCCTTAGATTTCTTGGTGGTATTCCGACACAGATACAAAATTTAATACCTGTATTATTTGATGTAAAATTAAAAAACTATTTTTTTGGAACCTTACTTGGAGTTATTATTCAAGCATTTATTGTTTGTTCATTAGGATCAGCTTTAGAAAAGAAAATATATGAAAATGATGAATTACCTAAAATATTAGATCTTTTAAAAACTCAAGAAATTTATTTACCAATATCAGCTATAATATTTTTGTTCGTTCTGACATTTATTTTAAGAAAATTTTTCTTTAAAAAGTAATGGTGCCCTCGATGAGAATCTAACTCATGACTGACCCTTACCAAGGGCCTGTTTTAACACTAAAACTACAAGGGCGAATAAATAAAAATAGTGTAAAAATCAATAAAATTCAAATTTTTGACTTAATTTTTTATTTTATTAAGTCTATAATAATTTTTGGTAATTTTATGGGAATTCACTACGATTATAAATCTACAAGAGGCGCTAAAGCAATGGAGAAGCAAGCTAAAAGAGAAAAGAAATTAGCTGAGCGAAGAGCCAAAAAACAATCTAAGCAGGGAACAAATAAATCTGAAGATAAGACAATACCAATTGATCAAGTTGTAACTTTGGAGCATCTTACCAATCCTGAGAAAAAATAATCTTTTTAATGAATTCTAAAAGAAAGCCTTCTAAGCTTGATCTCGAGAAAGCACTTAGAAAAAATTTAAGGAAAAGAAAAATTCACAAACGAAAAAACCAAAAAAATGATTCTAAACGATAAACAAATTAAAGAACTTGCAGAAAAAGAGGAGATGATAAGTCCATTTGTAAGTGAAAGTATATCTAAAGGCATTAGTCATGGACTTAACTCATTTGGCTATGACTTAAGATGTGGCTCTGAATTCAAAATATTTACAAATATAAAAGGAGCTACCGCTGACCCAAAGAATTTTAGTGAGGATAATTTTATAACTATTAAAGGTGAAGAGTCTGTTTTAATTCCTCCAAATTCTTTCGCACTGGCAAGTAGTCTTGAGTATTTTAAAATGCCAAGAAATGTAACCGGATTAGTAACTGCCAAGAGTACTTACGCAAGATGTGGACTTGGAACTCCCCCCACAGTTTTAGAAGCGGGTTGGCATGGCAACTTAGTTTTAGAATTTTCAAATCATACAAGCAACTCTATAAAATTGTATGCAAATAGTGGAGCAGCGCAAATTTTGTTCTTTAGTGGAGATCAGCCAGAGGTATCATATTCTGATAGAAAAGGAAAATATCAAGGTCAAGTTGGTATAACTTTAGCAAAATCAAAATAGTATGAAAAGATTTATAATTACTGGCCCAAGCAAAGCCGTAAATGGAATAGTAAATATAAGTGGTGCAAAAAACTCATGCCTTCCACTTATGGCGGCATCTATTCTTTTTAAAAAAGAAGTAATTTTAAGAAATGTTCCTTTGGTTCAAGACGTTCTTACAATGAAAGATCTTTTAATTTCCTTAGGTTCTAAAGTAAAAATTTTAGAGAAAAAAAAGATTATGATTATTACAAATAAAAAGGATCATAAATTAACTGTTCCCTATAACTTGGTATCTACAATGCGAGCAGGAGTTCTAACCATGGGTTCCTTACTTGGAAGATATCCAAAGAAAAACATAAGAGTTGCTCAAGGAGGAGGTTGTGCATTAGGAATTCGTGATACATCTTGGCATCTCGAAGGTTTCAAAAGTTTAGGGGCTGAACATGTTTTGGAAAAGGGATATGTGAAAATATCTTCAAAGAATGGTTTGGTAGGTAAGAGCTATAAGTTTCCAAAAATTACAGTTACAGGCACGTCAAATTTAATCATGTCTTCAGTTTTTGTAAGAGGTTCCCATGTTTTAAAAAATATATCTTTAGAACCTGAGGTAACAGATCTTATAAAATTCCTAAACAACTCAGGCGCAAATATAAAGTTTATTGGCAAAAGATCTTTAAGAATTAAAGGTGTTAAAGAGCTATTAAGCGGCAATCATAAAATTATTGGTGATAGGATAGAAGCATTTAGTTATCTATGTGTAGGAGCAATTACAAAGGGTAGTGTAAAGGTGGCGAATATAAATCCTAAATTTTTACCTTCAGAATTAAAGATATTAAAAAAAATAGGTTTTAAAATTGATGTAAGTAAAAATTATATAAAATTAAAAACAATTAAAAAATTAAAACCTATAAACGTCAAAACTGGACCATGGCCTGGATTTGCAACAGATTGTTTGCCAATTTTAATACCTGTTTTAACAAGAATTTTTGGACAAAGTAAAATTAAAGAGACAATTTTTACTAATAGATTTATGGCTGTACCCGAACTTAATAGAATGGGAGCAGATATAAAAATTAAAAAAAATTTTGCAGTAATTAATGGAGAAAAAAAATTGAATTCTGCTGATTGTATTTCATCTGATCTTAGAACTACTTTCTCAATTATATTGGGTGCAATCGTAGCAAAGGGATCATCAACAATATCAAGAATTTATCATGGATTGAGAGGATACTCAAACCTTCAACTTAAATTAAGAAAACTTGGTATTAAAGTAAAAATGAAAATATAATGGTAAAAAATTTTTTATCCAAAATATTAGCAAGAGATCTCAATGGTTTAAATATAATTTCTACATACTGTGAGGACTCAACCACAAGCGTTTCAGAGATTAAATATCTTAAAAAAAATAAAATATTCTTACTGTCTCTAACTCGAAAATCTCTGAAAGATAACAAAAAAAGTAACATTATAAGTGTTTGTAAGTTTGAATTTATAGAAAATGTAGTAGCAAAAAATGTAGATCAAAAAGATAGTAAACTGAAATTAAAGTTGATGGGAATAGATGTAATGAAAATAGATAAACAATATGAAATTAATTTGTTATTTTCAGATAATCGTTTTATAACCCTATATTCTGAAATTATAGAGGTAACATTGGAGGATTTAAAAAAGAAATAAAATGAAAGTAATTTCTGCTAAAAATAAGAATTTTGATAAATTGTTGGATAATCTTCTTTCTAAAAGAAAAAATAAGCTTCGATCAGATTATATTTCAGTAAAAAATATAATTAAAGATGTAAGAAAAAATGGAGATAAAGCCCTAGTAAAATATGAGAAAAAATTTAATAAAAATAAAACAATTATTCCGAACTCAAAAAAAATAAAAGACTCCATTAAATCCTTAGACCAAAAAGTAAAAAAAGCGATAGATGCAGCTTATAATAGAATTTATAAATTCCATTCACTTCAAAAGTTCAAAGATGTCTCATATATTGATAAGTATCAAAATAAAGTGAAATATAAATATGTTCCACTCGAGTCAGTTGCGATCTATGTTCCAGGTTCAAAAGTTTCCTATCCATCGAGTGTTTTAATGAGCACGATACCTGCAATTGTAGCAGGAGTTAAAAGAATTGTAATGATAAATCCTGGTTATAAGGGAAAGCAAAACGCTGCAGTTTTGTACGCTGCAAGAAAATGCAAGATTAAGGAAATTTACTCTATTCGTGGCCCTTCAGCAATTGCAGCTGCCGCATATGGAACCAAATCAATTAAACCTGTAAATAAAATTGTAGGACCAGGAAATTCATATGTTGCTTCAGCAAAAAAAGAGGTCTTTGGGGATATAGGAATTGAGTCAATGACAGCTGGACCTTCAGAAGTTTTAGTTGTCTGTGACAACAAATCTAATCCAGAATGGTTGGCAAGTGATTTAATTGCTCAAGCTGAACATGATTCTCTCGCCCAGTGTATTTTAATTTCAAAAGATAAAAACATTCTAAAAAAAACTAAGAATGAAATAACAAATCAACTTAAAAGCATTTCGAGAAGCTCAATTGCAAAAAAAAGTTTAATGACGAATGGCATACTAATCTACGAAAATTCAGAAAATAGAATTGCAGAAATAATTAATAAGGTGGGCCCAGAGCACTTAGAGCTTAATATAAAAAATTATAAGTCTTTAATTCCAAAAATTAAGAATGCTGGTTCTATTTGCTTAGGAAAATATGCAGTGATGGCAATGACAGATTATGGAGTACCGGGCACTAATCATGTTCTTCCAACTAATATGACCAGTAAATACTCAAGTGGATTAAGTGTTTCAGAGTTCATTAAAAAAATTTCATACATAAATTTATCAAAAAAGGGTATTGAAACTCTTGGTCCATCAGTTATAACTCTTGCAACTAATGAAGGTTTAGATGGACATGCTAAATCAATTAAAAAAAGATTAGGAGAATTATAAATTTGTCAAAACAAGACTCTTTAGAATTTAAAGGAAAGGTAATAGACCTTTTGCCCAATGCAATGTTTAGGGTCAAATTAGAAAATAATCACATTGTTACAGCGCATACAGCTGGAAAATTAAGAAAAAACAGAATTAGAGTTTTGCAGGGAGACAATGTTACTGTAGAAGTAACTCCATATGATCTTACAAAGGGTCGTATAACATTTAGATTTTAATGGCCTTGTAGCTCAGTAGTAGAGCAGTACCCTGAAAAGGTATGTGTCGTAAGTGCGATTCTTACCAAGGCCACCACCAAACAATAATGCACATCGAAAAATCATTAAAAATTTGATAAATTTTAGTATGGCTGAAAATATTGGACTAGTCTGGTTGAAAGATGATTTTAGATTAAAAAAAAATCTAGCTTTAATAGAAGCCACTAAAGAAAATAATAAGGTGGTTGTATTCTTTTTACTAAAAAAAAAAAAATTTGATGAACAAGAAGCTCAAAAGTGGTGGGTTTGTGAGTCCCTTCAAGTGTTTAGAAAGCAATTGATAAATTACAATATAAATCTTGAGATAGTTCTAACTGACACATACAAATCTTTTTTTGAAAAATTATTTAAAAAAAAAAATTTTTCAATTTATTGGAATAGGACTTATGAACCAGACTATTTAAAGTTTGATGAATTTTTATCAAAAAATTTTAAAGAAAATCAAATTAAATGCAGCATCTTTAAAGGCAATATTTTAAATGAATTTCACGAAGTAAAAAAAAATGATGGTACCCCTTTTAAAGTTTTTACTCCTTTCTGGAAAAACGCAGAGAGATTTTATCTAGACAAAATTCCTAAAAGAGAAAAAAAAATATCAAAATGTTCAAAAAAAGTATCTTTTTTTAAAAAAACAATAAGTGAAAAAGAAATTTACCCTAAGGAAAAATGGTTTAAAAAGTTTGAAAAATGTTGGAGCCCAAGTGAAGAAAATGCGTTAAAGGAATTAAAAATTTTTATATCTGATAGAATTAAAAATTATTCTGATTTGAGAAATTTTCCAAATTTACTTGGAACCTCAAAACTATCGCCTTTCATAAAACATGGACAAATACACGTTGAGACAATCTGGGAAGAATGCAACAAAATAAAGAATTTAGGTGTAAATAAATTTTTAGCTGAAATAGGTTGGAGAGAGTTTAATCACTCGCTTATAAATTATTTTCCTCATATGCTTAAGGGAAACTATTCAAAAAAATTCGATAAATTTCCATGGGAAAAAAATTTAAAACTTTTGACTGCATGGAAAAAAGGGTTGACCGGCTACCCTATAGTTGATGCTGGCATGAGAGAGCTTTACTCAACAGGATGGATGCATAATAGAGTGAGAATGATAGTAGGATCTTTTCTTGTTAAACATTTATTAATTCATTGGATTGAGGGTGAAAAGCATTTTAGAAAATGTTTATTAGATTATAATCAAGCTAATAATATTTCTGGTTGGCAATGGGTAGCTGGATGCGGTGCAGATGCAGCTCCTTATTTCAGAATTTTTAATCCTATTTTGCAAGGTGAAAAATTTGATAAAGATGGGGATTATGTAAAAAAATGGGTTCCAGAATTAAGAAAAGTTCCAAAAAAGTTTATTCATAAACCTTGGGAATTGAATGATCAAAGTGTTTTAAAATTAGACATGGATTATCCTTCGCCAGTTGTGATTCATGAGGAAGCTAGAGCTAGAGCACTTAAAGCTTTTAAAACAATCTAAAATTATATACTTCCATGACAGTGTTTAAATTTTTTTCCTGAACCACATGGGCACCTTTCATTTCTACCTACTTTTTTATAATCTACACTTTCATTGTCCTTAGACCCATTGTCATTTGACGAGACAACAATATTCAAATTTAATAATAACTTTATTAAATCATATTTAATTTTAGTCAGTAGTCCTTCAAATAAAATAAAAGCCTCTTTTTTAAACTCTGATAAAGGGTCTTTTTGACCATATTGTCTTAAGCCTATAACCTGTCTTAATTGCTCTAAATATTGAAGATGAGATCGCCATGAGAAATCAATTATTTGAAGAAAAATCTTTTTTTCAAGAGTGTCATTTTGATCCTTTCCTAAAATATTAACTCTACTTATCTTTTTTTCTTCGAATAAATTCTTTATCTCTTTTGTAAATTCCAATTTTTCTTTTGAAGTTAATTTTGTTAATTGTGCATCATTTAAAGCACTACCAATTAAATTCTTAATTTGAGTGAGATATTTTTCATCTTTTGATTTTTGGTACTCGGTAAAGGAAATTTCCAAATCTTTAGTTATCTCTTCTAAAAAATTTTTTAATATTTCACTAATATTTTCCTCTTTTAAAATATTTAATCTTTGAGAAAAAATTACTTGTCTTTGATCATTCATTACATCATCAAATTTTATTAAAGTTTTTCTTATGTCAAAATTTCTTGTCTCAACTTTTTTTTGAGCTCTCTCCATTGCCTTATTTATCCAAGGATGGTCAATAGACTCATTTTCCTTTAATCCAAGCTTTTTCAACATTCCATCAATAGAGTCACCACCGAAAATTCTCATTAATTCGTCTTGCAAACTAATAAAAAATATTGAGGATCCAGGATCTCCTTGTCGCCCAGATCTACCTCTTAGTTGGTTATCAATTCTTCTACTTTCGTGTCTTTCTGTTCCAATTATGAAAAGACCTCCTAAATCTTTAACTTTTGTCTCATCTTTTTTGTGATCATCTATTTTTCTTGACTCAACCTGCTCAATAAAATCTTTGTTACCACCAAGCTTTATGTCAGTTCCTCTACCAGCCATATTAGTAGCGATAGTTACTGCTCCGATTTTTCCAGCTTCAGCAATAATTTTTGCCTCTTTCTCATGTTGTTTAGCGTTTAGAATATTGTGATTAACGTTTCTGTTTTTTAAAAAATTGGAAATTTTTTCTGATTTTTCAATACTTGTAGTGCCTACTAAAACTGGTTGACCTTTAGAATTACATTCAATTATTTTATTAGTAATTGCATTGTATTTTTCTTTTTCAGTTCTAAAAATCTGATCGTTAAAGTCTTCTCTCAACATTTTTTTATTTGTGGGTATTGAAACTACGTTTAACTTATAAATGTCATAAAATTCTTCTGACTCGGTCATTGCTGTTCCTGTCATACCAGCTAATTTTTTGTAGAGTCTAAAATAATTTTGATATGTAATTGATGCTAAAGTTTGATTTTCTTCTTGAATTTCTACATTCTCTTTC
>ENA-OSEY01001844-OSEY01001844.1-marine-metagenome-genome-assembly--contig:-NODE-1844-length-14167-cov-5.018098_pt1 | contig 14167 bp, 16 predicted proteins | sample MGYA00248465_ERZ534230 | MGnify/ENA primary metagenome ERZ534230 (study PRJEB26409, sample SAMN06344110) | marine metagenome | isolation source: Sea water from surface | place: Atlantic Ocean:Southern...
AAATCACTTATTAACAATCTGTAAAGAGTCTGACACTACAACATACAAAAGAAGAAAAGAAAAAATTGAAAAACATATCGAAAATGAAAATTATCCAAAATTAACTGAGGATGAAATTAATGCATTGAAAGCAATTTGTATTCACTTATATGATGCTACAAAGTCTGAACTTGATAAGTCTTTGGAGTTATATAAAAACATTGATAAAACACTCGTAAATAGAAGATGAATAAATGAAAGACCAACACTTAAAATTTCTTCTTAAATTTCATAAACCAACAAGTAGACACCTTTATACACTTGCAACGGTGGAGTAGTTACGTTTTCAGAATAATTTTAATGCATATGAAATCATTCCTTCATAAATTTTCTATATTTACCATTTTTATTGCTCTTGTTTATTTTGTGCTTGAGACTTCATATACCTTGATGTTTGGGCAGGGGTTAACAGATCAGATTGTCGGATATTTGCCAGATTTTATTGCAATTGCTTTGTTGTTAACCGGTGGATACTTAACTATTAAGAATGCTAATTCTGTTGGTCTTCTTTGTGGCGCTTGGGGTTTTGCATTATGTCTTCATTATAGGTCATGGGCATGGAGATTTATGGAGGTGATCAATGGAACAGCATCAGGATTATCTGAAACAACCATGTATGTCTTGGCATTTACTATGCCAATTTCAATAATTTCATTTATCATAACTTTAATATTATGTTTGCCGAAAAACAGAAATAATTTGAATGGATAAAAAATATACTACTTTTTATGAGAAATTTGTTCTGCAAACGAAAACACTTCGTTATGGTGGAGTAGATGAAGGTGTCGTCATATGAGTAAAAAATCTAAGAATTCTGATAATAGTGGAAACTGGATTGGTATTGGTACTGCAATAGGCGCAGCAGTTTATGCCGTTACTAATGAACCAGTTTGGATAGCGGTAGGTGTGGCAATCGGAGCAGCGCTGGGTTGGCGAAAACCGAAAAATAAAAATAAAAAAGAAATGTTTGAAGAGAATTACAAGGAAGACTAATTAATTTTTCAATAGCATTAATCATCTGGTAGTTGAAATAAGTCCTCTACTCCACATCCTATAGTTTTGGAAATTTTTAAAGCAAGGACAGTAGAAGGAACATATATTCCATTCTCGATTGCATTGATACTTTTTCTTGAAACATCAGCACTCTCAGACAATTCTTGCTGTGTTAATCCTGCTTTCTTGCGAAGCTTCTCAAGATTATTTAGAAGCTTTCTGTGATCTTTGCCCAAAATTATTTCTTTTCGAAGTCTTCAACGGCACTCGTTAATTCTTCACTTGTATTCGGATAAAGATAACCAGCAATTATTTGTCCTAAACCAATAGAAGCAACTAGTGCTCCAACACCCTTAAGTACTGAACCTAGAAAAAATATACCAAACAGGAACAAACCCACACCTGTAAATAATGTAACAACACCAGTTCTTCTAAAATCTATAGGTTCTTTTTTTCTTTCATCAAGCATATCGATCATATCTGCTATTTTTGAAGGATCACTTATATTTTTAGATATCTCTAAAATTGTTTTATTTTTATCCTTGTTTTCTAAATACAACCAAATGAATACTGAAACAGGTATTATAACTGCTACAAGTATTCCTAAAACTGGCACTAGCTCAACCATGAATATTCCAAATAGTTAAAATGTAACGTAAACTTATCACAGCTTATATGAGAAGTAAAGGTTACAATTTGAAATGTTTTATGGAAACGTTACTCTTATATTTTTTTCGTAAAAATCTACGTCATATAAAGCATTGTGGGACATAAATTACTAAAATTTTACTCATTAATTGTCGTAGTCTTTTTTGCCTTTTTAACGACTAAAGCTATAAGTTGTTTTTTAGTCTTGCCAATCATAATTGATCTAACATTAGATTTATTCAACATCAAAAAGAATCAGAAAATTAATAAAGGATTAAAGATTTATTCTTTAACTTTTGTATCTTTTTATATAGTTAGATGGATAACCCTCATGATTGACTATCTTCTTTTTGGTGAAAAATCAGAATACTTTATATTTGGTTTAGGCTTTTTTGCAGTTTTCTTTGCTACTCCTGTCGTCTACCTTTTTTTTAAGAATGTTTTTGGTGAAAAAACATGTGTAAAAAATATTTTTTATATTGTAATGACAATATATTTTTTATTTTTTGTGCACGGAATATTTGATTAGATAGTTAATGAGTGAAGCGCTTAGGGATGAGTTATTTATAATTGTTAATCAAATTTTACGCCTCATTAAGGATTGTTTTATGAAAAAATTTATAGAAATCGTTATCGTAACTGCATGTTTTTTCTTGAGCAGTAATTTGTATACTCATACTTTAACTGAAGATTTTGACATATCTGATGATAAGCTTATTTTGCTAGATGCTCTATTAGATGGCTTGCATCATGATGCGCATAAGGGAAATTTTAACCCTTACTTTGCTCGCTTTAGTTCTGATGCTGTATTTTTAGGCACAGATAAAAATGAGCGATGGACTATCGAGGAATTTAAAGCTTATGCAAAACCAGCATTTGCGGATGGTCATGGATGGACTTACGACCTGGTTGAGCGCAATTGGGAGGGAGTTGGAGACATACGCTGGTTTGATGAGATTCTTTTCAATGAAAAGCTTGGACATTGCAGAGGAACTGGAGTTGTTCATCTTATCAATGGTGAGTGGAAAATAGTTCACTATGCTTTGACTATGCTAGTTCCAAACGAAATTGCTTTAAAGATTGGCTCTCAGACAATACAAGCTGACAAAAAGTAAATTACTACTTTTCTCGTTATAATAAAAAGCTCATCGGAGAATATTGAAAATTTATGGCTTATTTACACAAAATGTTCGATTTTCATAAAACTCAAGTTTATAAAATCATGAATATTTTAAATATCAGTGAGTACCAAGCAATGTGGATAGCCTTTATCAAGGGCATTCTCATAACCTTGTTATTGACATGGGTTTTTTGAACAAAACAAGCCTTTCATAACTTATAGCAAGTCTAATCAGACTGTGGGCTACTGCCCTACATAGTGTATTGGTGAAGACCATGCACGTTCTTGAATTGTCTTACTCAAATCTGGCCTTGGTTGAATTCCAGCTCTTATTGCATCCCAGGTTGACCAGCGACACGTTGGATTCTCGAGTACTCTGGCGTAGTAAAATGATCGTTCCTGTGGATTAAATGTTGGGTCTGTCCAAAGTGTTGCAAGTTGAGCGGAGCCAGTTTCTGGATTAATAGCACATGATTCTATATCCACCCTTGCTCCATTGTCAGGGCAACGATGTGTCTCAACATTCACCTCGAGATTATTGGCACAGGCTACGTCATAAACAAGTTCTTTAGTATTTCCATTTTTGTCAACCCAGCCTTTTATTACTTGTAATCTTTGCAGGGGAGCATTTTCTGGATCAGCCGATGCTGTTATTAGGAACGTTGGAGTATCACTTTCTCCTTCTGATTTGTTTTTCAACAACGTGCCACCCATACTGACGCCATGAGAATATGCATTTTCTATTCCATTTACCGAGGTCAACATTGATTCGTCGAAATTGTAACCCGCAAAGAAACGAAGTCTAATTCTAGGACCAGATGTTGCAAACACTTCCTTCCTACTAAAAGCATTAAAAATTGATTCTCGGGTATTTTCTTCTGCCCAAACAGCTGCTAAACCTGATGCGCCAAAGGTTGGATTTGGCCCACCTGAATATACTGCTCCGTTTAATTTTACAAATAAATTTTTCCCCAACGGAGAGGGTCGCAAGAATGAGAACAGTCTATTTGCATAGTAAGTAAATTGGCCAGACAAGCCTGTGTATGGTACGGATCCTCTTTGCATTGCCGTGCTGGATAATATGCCAAGCTTAGATACAAAATTTTTTTCATAATTTTGACTTGCTGCAGAGTGAGTATCGCTGGAGCCAATAAAACCAAATCGGAATGGATTTCCGCCGCCCCGATTTTCTAACCTTATTCCATTAAGTAATGCCTCTCTAACATAAGAGCCTTCTATCGCGCTTAATGCTGTAGTACCAACTCTGTAAGGGCTTATTTCAAACTGAGCCCACTCGTCCGTGGAGGATAGTATGGGATGTGTTTCTGATGTGCCTTTTACTTGTGTAATTTCAACAATTGGTTCATTTCTTAAACGCTGCTCAGTGTATATAGCGTTAAAAGGATCACCTGCTACAGTTGTTAATTTAAACATTTGTCCATTTGATCCATTGGAATTGTGCGGTATCGCAATACTCTCTACACCTTTGTCTCTAATATTATCCATCCAAGTCCACAAATCTTCAGGATTGCCCGAATGAAATCTAGAGAATGGCTCTATAGGGAGTCGATTGGTTTGCTGGAAAATCACATTCCTATGTAAATTTCCTCGTAATAAACTAGATGGCGTATATTCGAAGCCTGCAAAAGTTGTAAATTTTCCAGGCATATAAAATTGATCCGCTGCTTTGACTATTTCGCTCCATGTATCTCTGGTAATTTTAAGAACCTGATCTTTACTGACTCGATTATCTGAAATGTTTGATACTAGTTCACTAGTAAAACCTCCAAATGCAGATAAACGCTTTATTTGGCTGAATAAGTCAGTACCAAAATTTTCTGGTGCATTTAGATTATTGTAAGGTTTTGAAAATGGTATTTTAGAGAATAGTGTGGAGGTATCAGCTGCAGCTCTTACTACTCCTAAAAACTCACTATGGTCAGTAACTGCATAAAAATCCATAGGTCTAGTTAGTTGCATCTCATAACCACCAGGATGTTTGATGGCTTCACCTTTTGCAAATTTATATGCGTCATCCGGAGTTGCTAGAGTGCCAAATGCGTATCCGTCATAGGAAAAAGTTGTGTGGACATGTAAATCACCGAAGAATGCTTGCCTCTCTGTGGCTTGCGTATTTGTTGGCGAGGAATTTCTGGAGAAACTATCTTTTCTTTCAATTATATCTGGGTTGATCTCAAATATAGTTGTTTGACGATCTAAAATATTGTTTTGAGAGCTACTTAATAGAGCATCTATCTCTGCTGTTTCAGAGATAACTTCATTGTTCATATGAACATTAGATGCTGTATACACTGCATCAGTAATGGGCGCTGATTCCCTGTCAGAGCATGCACTTAAAGCAAAACACATGAATACTATTAGCCTTATGGGAATTTGAGCCAGAGGTGAGCTCCCTTTTTTATCTACACAGCTATTGAATATCGAAACATAAATCATTTAATAATACTGATAGTAATCACCGAGGGATAAGTGTACTAAACTCATAGCTAACTTATTAGAGTTATCGACTATTGATTTGAGTCCATTGATGTGTGATGTATTGTTAATACAATAATGAAAATTTAGCTGTTTTGAAGCTATACTAACGTCATATGAAATTACTACTACGTTTAAAGTTAATCGGTCTTTTCTTGTTTGTATCAAATGTTTCAGCCAAGGAAATTATTATTGAGCCGGGTCCAAATGCTTACGATGAAGTTCAAGAAGCCATGATTCTTATGGATGAGGGAGACACTCTAACATTGAAATCAGGAAACTATTGGTTTGAGGATGGTCTTTCTCTCGATGTTGCGAATGTAACGATTCAAGGTGATGGCATGGATGAAACTATACTTAATTTTGAACGTCAAGTTTCAGGAGCCCAGGGACTTCTCGTAACCTCCGACTCGGTCACTTTAAAGGACTTCTCTATTCTCAATGCAAAAGGCGATGCCTTAAAAGTCATTGGAGCTGATGGTATCAGTATGATTAGGTTAAAGACGGAATGGACTGGAGGACCAAAAAGTACAAATGGTGCTTACGGATTTTATCCAGTCGAATCAGAGAATGTACTAATCGATGACTGCGTTGCGATTGGAGCATCAGATGCAGGAATTTATGTTGGACAATCTAAGAACATAATAGTTAGAAATAGTGTCGCTCAATATAACGTTGCTGGAATAGAAATCGAGAACTCTTATTATGCTGATGTTTACAATAATTTAGCCTCCCATAATACAGCTGGGATTTTAGTGTTCGATCTTCCTGATTTGCCACAACAGGGTGGGCATCACATAAGAGTTTTTAATAATAAATCAATTGACAATGACACTGATAATTTTGCACCTGAAGGGAATATAGTAGGCGAAGTACCTAGAGGAAGCGGTATTATCGTAATGGCTAATTCCGACGTTGAAATTTTTAAAAATACAATAGGTGGCAATGGAACAGTAAATCTTGCAATAGTCTCATATGGAAGTGAGACGGAAGATTCAAATTACTATCCGCATCCCAAAAGGATTCAAGTTCATAATAATGAATATGGCAGAAGTGGTTTTGAGCCAGACTTGAGTACAGGCGACTTGGCAAAAGTGTTACACGAAGTTAGTGATGGTGAGATGGCTGACATATTTTGGGATGGCGTTCTACCCTTATCGCAAATGGTTTTTGGACAACCTGATGATGAAAGGCTAAAGATTGATGAACAAAATCAGCCTAATTTTTTAGCTATGAGCCCTCTCAAATATTTGATAGGCCTGTCTAACCCTATAAAAAAAGACATTAAACAATATAAAGGCGAGATAATTCCTCTCCCAGCAGTATCGCTCGAGTCTTTATAAATACAATGAATAGACTTTTTTTCATAGCTTCTCTTCTTTTTATTAATAACTCAAATGCTGTTGTTGATGACATCATTTTAGCTGACTCATTTCCAGAAAAATTATCTGAGTACGAGTTTTTTCTAGACACGAAAGCTCAAATACCAAATGATAAGGTTATACCTTATGAACTTATTTCCTCACTTTTCTCAGATTACTCACTCAAACAAAGATGGGTTTATGTTCCATCAGGATTAAAAGCTCAATATGTTAGAGACGAGGTCTTTAACTTTCCAGTAGGTTCCGCATTAATAAAGACATTTTATTATCCAGTTGATGAACGAGATTTGAGTTTAGGTAAAAAACTTTTGGAGACGAGGGTTTTGCTCCGAAAATCAAATGGTTGGCGGGCAGTGTCATACGCATGGAATTCGGACCAGAGTGATGCCTTCAAGAAAGTGGCAGGTAAAACTATTCCAGTTGATTGGATTGATAGCGAGGGAGAGCTGCGTGCAGTGCGTTATCGAGTGCCAAATGTAAATCAGTGTAAAGAGTGTCATGCAGCGAATGATAAGATTACGCCTATCGGACCCAAAGCTAGAAATATCAATAAAGAATTAAATTACTCTCATGGTCAATATAATCAATTGGCGTATTGGATGGATAGTGAAATTATTTCAGAGGTTCCTCGTAGGTTAGAATCCCCAGTTGATTGGTCAGATTATTCTCAAAACATAAACGACAGAGCTCGATCATACTTGGATATTAATTGTGGTCACTGTCATTCTTCTTCGGGTAACGCAAATTCAACTGGGCTTTTCTTACATTTGAGAGAAGCACGGAATGTTAATTTAGGGATTTACAAAAAGCCTGTAGCCACAGGAAGAGGTAGTGGCGGCCTCAAGTACTCAATCGTTCCTGGTAAACCAGATCAGTCAATTTTATTGCATAGAATGGAATCAATGGATCCTGGAGTTATGATGCCCGAGTCTGGAAGGTCTCTGAGTCATGACGAAGCAGCTGAGATGATTCGAGATTGGATAGCTCAGATGGCTAATGGAAAGTCCTTTTAAAAGAATTCATTATGAGTAATAAAATACCACCACCTGTTATCACCCTCATTGGTGCGCTACTCATTTATTACTCTTCTCCCTTTTTCCCCCACTTAACTTTAGCGGCATTCAATGTTTTGCCTATTTTGAGTCTCGTCTCAGGAATAGCAGTGATTGTTTTTGCGATAAAGTCTTTTAAAGATTATAAAACAACAATTAATCCATTAAAGCCTGAGACTGCATCTTCACTAGTTACCAGCGGTGTTTTCAAATACACGAGAAATCCGATGTATCTTGGCCTGTTACTAATTTTAATTTATTTATCACTGATATTTAATGTAGTTGGAGGATGCCTAGTTAGTCTTGGGTTTATAATTTATATCACTAAATTTCAAATTATCCCTGAAGAAGTTGCCATGGAGAAATTATTTGGTAACCAATTTCTTGAATATAAACAACAAGTCAGGCGTTGGATCTGAAAAAGATAAGCATATCTAGAGATGATTGATAATATTGACCATTTGATTGTCGCCGTGAGCGATTTAGCTTTAGCTAAAAAAAGTCTAACCAAAATTATAGGATCAGAGCCTGTTTGGGAGGGAGTGCATGAGGATATTGGCACTTCGAACGTGATATTTTTATTAAGTAATACTTATCTTGAATTATTGGCGTCTACTGGAGATGGGATGGGTTCAGGTTTGGTTCAAAACTTTCTGAGTAATCATGGTGAAGGTTTAATGGGGATCGTTTATGGAGTAAAAAATCTTTCCATCAGTCGAGATGGGTTGCTTAAAAAAGGTTTCATATTACCCGATATAATTAACGGATCTGGAAAGTGCAATAAAACGGGTGCTATTCGGAACTGGATATACCAGTTATTACCGGCTGAGTTGTCTAGAGGAATTTTTACATTCATCATTGAGCACAAACAAGGCTCTCTGCCTAAATTTGAAGACAATAGTCCTGCAAATGTTTATAAATTAGATCATGTTGTCGTGCAAACTTCTGATATGGATAGCGTAATAGATTTATATCGAGATACTTTTAATATTAGGCTTGCATTAGACAAGTTTGTAAAACACTGGAATAGGCGGATGGCTTTCTTTCGATTGAATAAAACAACAATTGAAGTAGTTGAGATGAAAGATAAAGAAAATTCTCATGATAAATTGTGGGGCATAGCCTTGGAAGTTAAGTCATTAGCGAATGCTCACGCAAGGCTTATTAGGGAGAAAGTAACGGTTAGTGAGGTTAAACCCGGAGTTAAAGAAAACACTCTGGTATGTACGATAAAATCAGAGAATTGCGGTATACCTATGTTACTTATTGAGCATTTGAGTTAATAGGTTTTGATGCAATATTGAATATGAAGAAGAGAGTAAGTAAAGAACAAATCCCGGAGTGTTTTTGGGCAAATCGACCAAAGTTTTTGCAATGGTTGGGAAAGACAATCTTAACTATCTTTGATTGGCATGTCTGTGGTTCGATTAGTGAGAAATATAAGAATAAGCGGTTAGTTGCTATTGTGGCTCCACATACTTCGAATTGGGATGGAATTTTGGGAGTAGCCGCTGTTGCGGGTTTAGATGCGAGAATAACATTTATAGGAAAACACACAGTCTTTCGATATGGATTGGGCGCATTTTTGAGATATATGGGAGGAATTCCTGTTGATCGCTCAAAGCCAGGGGGTATCATAGAGCATGCTATTGATCAGATCAGAGATATAGAGGGCGCTATAATTGCGTTATCTCCAGAAGGAACGCGATCAAAAGTTTTGGAGTGGAAGACTGGATTTTTGAGAATTGCTTCGGAATTGAATGCAGATATCATTCCCGTATCGTTAGATTTTAAAAAACGAGAAATTTTATTTGGAAATGCCTTCCTTCCATCAGGCGACAACGAAAGAGACATAAAACAGCTAAAAGAATATTACTCTGTTTTTACAGCTAAAAATCCTGATAAATATTAAAATTTTGCTTCTTCGATCATTTTGTTCACCATTTTTTCAACTACAAATAGCGGCGGATTTCCGTGATCTAAAACTGCAGAGTGAAAATCTTTGATATTAAATTTATCGCCGAGCAATGTTTTTGCTTTGTCTCTCAATTCGAGTATTTTAATCATCCCTACTTTATAACTGAGTGCTTGGCCCGGCCACACAATATATCGCTCGATCTCTACTCTCACTTCTGTGTCAGACATTCCCGTTATAGCCTTCATATACTCCATTGCCTCTTCTCGCGTCCATTTCTTGTAGTGTAATCCCGTATCTACAACTAACCTGACAGCCCTAAATATTTCGCTTTGAAGGATTCCTAATTCATCGTAAGGATTTTCAGCAAGTCCCGCTTCTAAAGCTAATCTTTCTGCATACAGAGCCCAACCTTCAGAGAAAGCTGACGTTCCATAACCAAATCGTCTGTATAGCGTGAGATCTTCATTTTCCAGAGAGTGAGCAATCTGATGATGATGCCCAGGTGTGGCTTCGTGATAGGTTAGAGTTCGCATACTGTAGGTTGGTGTTTGCTTGATGTCATATAAATTCGCATAAAACACCCCTGGACGGCTGCCATCAAGTGCGGGAGCTTGATAGTATCCTCCCGCTGCAGTTTTCTCAGAGTACTCTGGTACGGCTTTAACTATGACGGGTGACTTAGGCATGCTGTAAAAGTAGTCAGTCATCACCTCGATTGCTTCATTTACCATTTCAGTATAGTCGCTGATTACTATTTCTTTTCTATCAGGAGTGTCCGCATATAAAAATTTTGGATTCTCATTAAGCGCATTCATTATCTCGCCAACATTTTTGTTAGCGTCATAACCCAAATCTGTAAGGATTTTGCTCATTCGTTTTGAAATACGATTTACTTCATCTAATCCCATTTGATGAATTTGCTCTGGCGTATAATCTGTCGTTGTATATTCCCTAATTCGAAGTTCGTAATAATCATCTCCTCTTGGAAGCGACCATACGCCATCGTTTTTATTTGCTGAAATTCTTTTTTCAGTCATAAAATCAAGGAGTAATTGAAAGCCAGGTGTGACACTTGTCCTAATAGCATTTTTAAGCTTATCTTTAAGCATGCTCCTATCTTCATTCGTTAGATTTATTTCTTGAATTTTTCGATCAAATTGTGTGAAAAGAGGATGTTCTTCATCAGTGTATTCAATGAAGCTTGTCAATTGTTCTAACACATGGTCATAAACAAAGTCAGGTGGATATATTCCTATTTCGGCTTGTCTCTCTAGAGATTCTCGAGTGCCTTCAAACACAGCTTTGATTTGAAAAGCCCTGTCAATTAATGCATTAGCCTCGGATAGATTTCTTATGGGATGCATACTGTTTAAAAATTCTACTGTACTCAGATGGATGCCACCAATTTGATTTAAAGGAAAATCATGATAGTAAAACTCTTTTTTATTTTTCAGGTTATTTTTTGTATCAAAGATTGCTATTTCGCGCGTTGTTTTCTGAATGTCAGATAATTTATTAATATCATATGATTGAAGTATTTTTAATCGATCTTCTAGTTCTGAGATATCTTCATTCCGATCATTTTCTGTTGGGATAGATAATTTTGAAGAGTGCTTTGTGAGCCAGCTAAAACGATCAAAAATACCTACATATGTCATTGCCTCAGGTGAATCAATTAACTCAACAACCAGCTCCTTTGCTAAATAATGATCCATTGAAAGAGGTTTCATTAGAAATAGATTTACAATATAAGATGCGGATAGTATGAGGAATGTAATTAACAAGATTCCTAAGGTCTTAAAAATATTTTTTGTCATTTGATTTCCCCTACCAAAAGCGAGCTACATTATCGCAAAAAAATTAAAAAAAATAATATTGCTAACACTTTTTTATCTACTTAGACTGAGGAAGGTCTTTTAAACTGTGTTGGAAATTTAATCTAAAATGAGTAAAGGAACCGAGTTCGAGCAAAAAGTTTGGAATGCATTAAAGCAAATACCTTTTGGGGAAACACGATCTTATAAACAGATTGCAGAATTTATTGGTCAACCTTCTGCAGCAAGAGCTGTCGCAAATGCGTGTGGGAAAAATCCTTATCCCGTTAAAGTGCCATGCCACAGAGCAATACGTTCTGATGGAACAATAGGTGGATATAGTGGAGTGGGGGGAGTTAAAACAAAAATAAGTCTTTTAGAGTCGGAGAAGTCAAAGTTGCAAAAGCAAAAAAGGGGCTGAGACAGATGTTATCCTATAAAAATTCAAAGCTACTTCATCTCTTACTATTTTGCCTTATTTTAAAAAACGAAATTAATGCTGATGAAAAATGCGAATTTTATGACTCACAAGAGGAGGAGTTTTCCGCAGTTCAGGTTACAGGTAAGAGCGTTGTCAAACAGAAATTGAATTCTCGAATCACATTTTATGACAAAAGAGGTGAATTTTCAGGGATTGTTTCCCAGAAAGCTAATCATGAGGGTGTGGATTTATATAACTCAAATCAAAAGCAAGTTGATGTCCCTATTTTTCCTGCTAGTAACGGAGAGGTGGTTTACGTGAGATTGGGCTGTGAGTCGAGCAAACAATTTTCAGAGAATGAAAATTTACGTGAGTGCGGAGCTGGATGGGGGAATCATATAGTAATAAAACACCCTTCAGGCATTTATACCCGATATGCTCATTTACGGCATGATGGCATTTTTAAAGTAGTAGGTGATCAAGTGATTCAGTCCGACATAATCGGTTTGATGGGAAATTCAGGTAGGAGTGAAGAACGACATTTGCATTTTGAAATAGGAATCTTTGATGGAGCCTTCGACAGCTGTGGTCCCTCTCAATCATTTGATAAAGTTCTAGATCCAATCGACTATGGAATTTAATTAACATTAAAAGCTTGGCTAAAATAAATTTTCCTATATCTTTAATATTAATTGTCGCAGTGCTATTGAGATTTTTTAATCTCGGAGGTCTTCCAGGTAGCGTTTTCGATGAAGTTTATTATCCCGTTTTTGCACTGAAGTTGTTGTCTGGCCAAGAATACTTTTCTGTGCATCCACCCATCGGAGTTTACTTAACTTCACTAAGCATCTACTTGCATTCAATACTTCCATGGACTGATCCCTTGCTAGTCTCAGGTTTTGACATAAACAATCTCGATCCCATTAGTTATCGATGGCTACCAGCATTTATCGGAGTAGTGTTAGTTTACGTTTCATACTTATTAAGCTTACAAATTTCTGACAAGAAGTATTTTGCTTTACTTGTTGCACTATTTTTCTGTTTAGATGGTTCTATGTTGGTCGATTCAAGATTTGGTCTTATTAATATATATCTTGTTTTCTTTGGTTTTCTTGGTTTGTTATTTTTATTTAGAGCGATCAAGAGTCCAGAGAATTTATTAGAGACATTTTTATCGGCTATATTTGTTGGCTTGGCTCTATCGGTAAAATGGAATGGTTTGGGATTCTGGGCACTGTCACTCTGTGTCTTGTTTTTCATTGCGATAACAAACCGATTTGAAATCAAAATACATCACAAGTGGCATGTCAAAAATGCTTTTTTACGCCCGTCATTTTTTGTGGTTATAGCTGTGCCAATTTTAATTTATCTCATTTCTTGGGCTCCCTATTTTTATATTTATGAACATAAATCTTTTCTCGATACACACAATCAGTTGTTATCTTTCCACTCGGATAGCGTTGACCCGAAATCTCATCCATATGAATCGAAATGGTATACCTGGCCATTTGCTCAAAGGCCTATGGGATATTTTTTTGAGGTTATAGGTGAAGGTAACGACACAGATTTTACATCGGTGCATTTGTTTCCGAACCCAATGCTATATTGGTTTGGTTTGGCTGCAGTTTTGATTTTATCCGGGAAATTTTTGATGGCAACGAGAAGCTTTTTGTTTACGAGAACAGCAGATTTTACATATTTCTTTATGTTTTTTGTTGTCTTTGGTTATTTTGGCAATTTATTGCCGTGGATTTTAGTTTCTCGATCAACGTTTCTATACCATTATCAACCATCTTCTGGTTTTGCATTTTTGGCGCTGGCATTTTTTGTAAGTAGTTTGTTGGATAATAACAAAGGTCAAAATAGACTATTTGCTTCAATTATTATTACTTTGATTCTAGCTGCAACCATTTATTGGATACCCTTGCAGCTTGGGATAAGTGTTAATAAAGACTATTTTTATCAACTTATGTGGTTTGATTCGTGGATATAAGACTAAAAAATGTTTGTTTTGTGCTTCCCACATACAACGAAGCTGCAAACATTGAAACTACTATTTCTAATATTCACAGGATTGGAAATACCTTAAATAAATATAAAATTTTTATTTTAGTGGTTGATGACAATTCGCCTGATGGCACACAAAAAGTAGTCAAACGGTTAATCAAAGAGTATAAAAATTTAGAGATGATTACTGGTCATAAGCAAGGTCTTGGAAACGCATATAAAAGAGGATTTGAGTTTGCACTAACTTATTTAAAGGCAGACATAGTTTTTCAAATGG
>ENA-OSEY01001846-OSEY01001846.1-marine-metagenome-genome-assembly--contig:-NODE-1846-length-14157-cov-4.155327_pt1 | contig 14157 bp, 8 predicted proteins | sample MGYA00248465_ERZ534230 | MGnify/ENA primary metagenome ERZ534230 (study PRJEB26409, sample SAMN06344110) | marine metagenome | isolation source: Sea water from surface | place: Atlantic Ocean:Southern...
TCGCTAATCTTTTAATTGAATCTCGTGGTGTTATGAATTTACCTTTATGTAATTTTAAGTCGGTATAATCGTGTTTTAAAGCTGCTCCTCGTGATCCCAACGCACCATCTGCATATACTTTAAATGAACGCACTGTTAATTTACTTTTTAAAATTGGTCCTCTAGATAAGAAATGTTGCATGTTTTCTTTTGTATTTGAAATCATTGCATATACCCTCATATCTAGCTCTCCATTATTATGTAGGCTGTCAATTAGGTAAATGTCTTCTTTATTTAATCCAGCTACTGAAACTGTTGTAAGTCCATTTTCAAAACCTATTGCTGCAGCCTCTTTTAATGCCTTAACTTTCGTCTCAACAGATGGCTCAGGTAAAATAGCATTAATTAATTTCATAGGGGAGTCAATCAATACTCCTGTGAGCATACCTTTTTCTTTTACAATTGTTCCTCCAGGTATTGATGTATTTTTATCGATACCTGCAAGATCTAAAGCTTTTTGATTAACTAATAATGCATGACCATCGATCCTACGTAGAGCAACTGGAATATTAGGAAATAATTTGTCGAGCATTATTTTATTTGGGAAATTCTTGTCTCTCCAATCATTTTGGTCCCAACCTCTTCCTAAAATAACTTTCAATTTTTTTCCATTTGAATATTTTAATACTCTGTTAATAACCTCATCAAAACTCTTGGTACCAACAAGATCAACTTGCTGCAAACTTAAACCAAGACTAAGGAAATGACAATGAGAGTCTATAAATCCTGGATAAACTGGTAACTGTTGAAGATTCAAAACTTTTTTTGCTGAATATTTTTTTAAAATCTCTTCACCACCTACATCAATAAATTTTCCTTTTTTTATTACAAAAGCAGAGGCTTTCTCCATTTTATAATCCATAGTATATATAGATGCATTATGAACTATCAAATCTGCACCATTTTGGCATGAGATAAGCAATACTCCAGCTAATATTACTAAATAATAAAATGAGCCTTTTAACATTAATCTATTTTTTGAAATAAATTTTTTTTATTGAATGCCAAATGTAGAAAAATCAATCTTAGTTACCAATTTGAGAGGTTCGATAAATTGATAATTTTGAAATTAATATTGAAAATCAAATTTGTAAGTTATTCCTCCTAAAATTAATAGTGGGGGCTCGGGATAGTATGACCATCGACCATGGATTCCTTTTGAATTAAATCTACCCTTAAAAAAAATATCAAATTGTTTAGTTAATTTATAGGTAATATGAGCTGATGATCTAATAAAGATTGGAAGAATTTCCTCATTTATTATTAAATCGTTCGATAAATCTTGCTCTAAAAAAATTGGTCTCAGAGAAGCGCTTCGGTCTCCCCACATAGAACCTTTGAAAGAAAATGCCAAACGATCATTCCATTTAATCTGACTCTCCCAATTTGCTTGAAGTGAAGGAATATTCCACAAAACCTCTTCCTGTTGTGTATTAAAAAATCTATAGCTAGTTTCAAAACGAATAAAATTATCCTTTATCATATTTATAATTATTGAAGCATTAAAACCATAAAAACTCAAATCAAGGTATTTGCTTTCAAATGCATTTGATAGTCGGTAAGATTCTAATTCATTTTCATTATCAAAGGGTAATCTTTGATAATAGTTAAAATTTTCAACTTCATCGAAAATTAATCCAAAATCAAAATTTAATACCGAAGCTAATCGAGAACGCGTTCCAAGTTGAATATTATACTTATTAAAAGTTGGAATTAAAGTAGTTGTTGGTGCCAAGTAAGGGTTTACATCTGAAAGAGAACGATATGAATTTAGGTTAGCTCCTCCAATGGCTTTTAAGTATGGAGTAAGTTTATTTTCTTTTTTTTGATACAAAATTTCAATTTCAGGATAATAAATCAGGTCATTTGAAATTTGATTAATACCCAAGAAATAACTAACTCCAGCCCCAATCTTAAATCTGAAATCATTACTAGTATTTTGCCAAAATACACTCAGTGAACCTTGAGCTTGTGAATATTCTTCTTGAATTTTTTGGAAATACGAACTAACAAATCTTGTATTTAAACCCTGGATTTTGATTTTACCTTTGAAGTTACCTCTAGCTAATTCAGATCCAAAATTTGCACTCAAACCAATCTGTTTTTCTATTGTATCAAAATTGTCTGTAGACAAATTAGCTTGCAAAATAAAGTTGTTTAAAAAATAATCATACCAATTCCAATTTGATCTTACTTTTAAGTTATTTCTTCTTATTTGTGGATCAATTAAATTAATAAAACTCTGATCCGAAACATTTTCATTTAATCCAAAAAAATTATTTAAGCTTTTAGAAAACTTAAATTGCGTATTTACATTATATTGGTTACTTCTAAGGTTATGGTTAAAACCAATTTCATTATAATTCTGATTACTTCTTAGTACTGTATTATCTAAGTCATTACCAAAACCATCTTTATAAAAATTAAATCCAATTCTTTGACTTCGATCTATCTCAACAAGGCTTGAAATATTAAAAAATAATTGATTTTTATTTCCAAAAGCTCCACTAAAAAAAGTGTTGAAAGGATTATACAATATCTTTTGTTTTAATTTTAGTGGTGTGGCTTTATTTGGTTCAAAGGTTGATATTACGGGAATTTTTTTAAGATCATATAATAGCTCAAACTTGGCATTTGAAATGGAGTCAGATATAGATGGATCCGATTTAATTTTAAATGCATCTGAAAGACTCGGTGTAAACGATTTTACTATAATAATTCTTTCCGTCTCAATTGAGCTTTCTTTTTTTTGAGCATAAGAACTAGAAATTGAAAAAAGAAAAAAAAATAAAATTAATCTTTTCCTATGCATCATCGTTTTGATTTTTATTTTTCAATAACTCTTCAAATTTTGTCTTTAGAAGTTGTGCTTCAGAAACAATCTGATCATATGTTTTAAAGTTTTCTATTAATGAATCAAGAACAAAAATTGCCTGAAAAGGATCATTTAATAAATAATAGTTTTTTGCTAGTAATAAAAGAGATTTAGCATTCCAGACTGAACTCTGATTAGTAGAGATAGATATTTGTGAAATTACATCATTAGATAGGTCATATTTTCCCTCTATGTTTAAAAGATTTGCCCTAAAATAAAGTGCTTCAGCAACAACAAGCTCATCCGGTGACTTTTCTAAAATGAAATAAATATTAGAAGCTCCTACACTGTCTTTTAGAAATAATGAGGAACGAGCTTTAATTGTTAATGCATCCCATTTAATTGAATTTTCTAAATCACTTAAATTCAATACATCATTAGAGGCCTCTATAGACTTTTGATATTCTTCAGCAGCAAAATATGCTCTCATCAAATTTAATTTTGCAAAACGTTTATTTTGTTTAAATGAGGCTATATTAGATAATCTTTCCATATAAAATATTGCTTCAGATTCCTTTGAATCATTTTTCAGAATATTAATAATTCTAACAAGAGCTTTTTCCGTGTAAGTTGAAACTTTATCCTCAATTAATGTTTTATAAAAAAACAAAGCCCTATCATTAAGTCCATTTTCAAAATTCAACTCTGCCAGATAGTAGGAGGCTCCTCTTACATAAGCTCCTTTTGGATAGATTTCTAAATATTCTTCAAATAATTTTAAAGCGTTGTTTTTATTACCATCCAGAAATTGTTTTTCTGCTGAAATGAATTGTATTTTTTCAAGCTCAATATCACTAAATTGGTTTAGATTATTATTTTTAATCCAATTATTAAAATCCTTTACTTTTCCCTGATCAATTGCAATTTCTTTAAGTGTAATTATTGCTTGCTGACCAATTTCGTATTTTGTAAATGATAACGCCACGTCTTCTAAAACTCTTACGGCTAATTCATATTTTTCTTGATTATATAAAATAAGACCTTTATTAAGTGTAGCTTTTCCGATGTAAGGACTAATTTTATGACTCTCTATTAATTGATCATAAGTTAATATCGATTTTTCCTCTTGCTTTTCTTCGCTATATACTAAGGCTAACTCAAATAACGCGTCATCAATTAAATCATCATTTGGAAAATCTTTTATCAATTTTTCGAGAGTAGATATTTTTTTAAAATTTCGATCTACAAATCCATAACTAATGGCTTTTTGAAAATTTGGGTAAGCACCTAATTTTTGATTTAACGCAATAGATGTATTATAGTTTTCCATTGCAGGCCAATATTGCTTTAAGGCAAAATGGCAATCACCTATCCTCAAATAAGTATCTCTTTGATAAGATGGATCAAATGAACTATTATCCGAATCAAAATTTTTAAAATATTGAAGTGCGTAATCATATTCTTTCAATTTAAAATAGATATAGGCCATATCATAGTTTAGTCTTTTAAAACTGGGGACCATTTCTTTTTTTGGATTTCTTTTAAACTGTTTGAATGTATCTAATGCTTTATCGAACTCATTCAACTCATATTCTGATCTGCCAAGCCAATAAAGTGCATATGCATCTAGATTTTTATTTTCTTTCAATTTTAGAGACCGTTTGAGTAACTCATTTGCTTCAGAATAACTTGCGTTTTTGTATTTATTAACTGCGTTTAGAATTAAAACTTTTTGGAAAGTTTTATTATTCTTAAAGCCATTGTCGTTTTCTAAAATTTCAATTGCGGCAGAAAAATTTCCTGCTCTAGTGTAAGAACTTATTAACAACTCTCTTAAAAGACCCTGATTTTCATTTTTAGGGTATAGTTTAAGAAAATTGACTATAACCTTTGGAGGACTTTCAAATGGATTACCTATCTCATAGCTTAATTTTGCATAATTCAAAAAAGCGTCTTCAGTTATATTAGGGTTAAATGACATGTTTGATGCAATTTTAAAAGCATTTAACGCTGCAGATTTATTATTTGTTTTTAAATAACATTCTGCAAGGGTATAATAAGAGTTTTGCGAAAGGGAATTATTTTCACCAATAATTTGATTGAATTGACTTATTGCTTTTATGAATTTTTTTTCTTTAAAATATGCATAACCTAGCTGGTACAAATCAGTATTGGATATTTTTCCTTTTTTTCCTTTATAGGATTCTAGATAAGGAATAGCTTCAGAATAAAGTTTAAGATTAAAATAGCTTTCTCCAATTATTTTTGAAAGCTCTGATTTCTCATCCTTATTGGCATTTTCTAAAGCCCTTTTAGCTAAATCGATTGCCTGATTAAATCGGCCCAAACGAAAATTCATATCTGCTTGAAAATAAGTTAAGTCTTCTTTTTTAGTAGGATCTGAAATTCTGCCAAAAGAGGTCAAAGCAGAGTCAAAATCTTCCAATTGGTAAGCAATGTGTCCTAAATAATAATGTGAATCAGACTGATATTTTTTATCATCTTTAACTTTTTCGAAGAATGGTCTTGCATCCTTATATTTTTTAGCTGAAAACAAGGAATACCCTTTATTAAAGTTAAACTCTGGACGATCTAACTTAAGGACAGATTCTTCAGAAATTCCATTAAACCATTTTAGTGCATAACGATACTTCTCGTTTTTAAAATAGTAGTTTGCTATTTCTAGATCTATATTGTCATTTAAACTACTGTTGGGGAATTTCTCTTTGTGCTGCGTAAGCATTTTTTCAGCACCAGTATAATTCAATCTTAATGAATTCGAAAGCTTGCTAAATTCTATTTTCTGTTTAGCTAAGTGAGGTAAATAAAAATCTTCTTCAAAAATACTAGCCTGCCAAGATGCTGTAAAATATTCAAGTCCAAAAAAATGGCTTGATAGCTCTGAATTAAGTTGATCATTATAAAGCTGACTTTGAATCTGAATGGAAAAAAATAATAGGCACAGTCTAAATTTTTTGAAAAAATTAGTTGATCCATTCATAACTATAAAGTTAATTTATTAACTAATTATCTAAAAACTTGATTCTTTATATAAATGTTTATTTATTCACAATCTAATGAAGAATAATTCAAAAAAATTAATTTTACATTCAATAATTAAATAATGGTAAGTCTTCAAAATGTAACTATAAAAAACGACAATAATGTAATCTTGTCTAACATAAATTTTATTGTAGAGAAAGGTGAATTTGTTTTTTTAATTGGTAGAACTGGTACAGGTAAAAGTAGCCTTTTAAAAATACTTTATGGTGACCTGAAATTATTTGATGGGCAGGGATCTATTATAGGATTCGATCTCAACACTCTAAAGGAAAAACAAATTCCCGATTTAAGAAGAAAACTAGGGGTTGTATTTCAAGACTTTAAGCTTTTAAATGATAGAAGTTTATTTGATAACTTGTCATTTGTTCTAAAAGCAACAGGGTGGAAAGAAAAAAGAAAAATTTCTGAAAGAATAGATGAAGTGCTTGAAATGGTGAATGTAAAATCAAATAAAAATAAATTCCCTTTTGAACTTTCTGGTGGAGAACAACAACGGGTTGCTATTGCCAGAGCATTACTTAATCATCCTGATTTAATTTTAGCAGATGAACCAACTGGAAATCTAGACCCTGAAACAAGCCAAGAAATAATGAAGGTTTTTCAACGATTACATAAAGGAGGTATAGGTATAATCATGGCAACACATGATTATAATATGATAGTAAAATTTCCAGGAAAAATTTTTCAATGCGCAAGTGGTAAACTTGAAGAGGTAGTTGCTAAAAATTAGTTTTTAAAACGCTTGGCTTTATTATTTAAATCTTTTGAAAACAATTTTGGCTTAATATTTGTAATTTTATTTTTCAAAGTTCATTGAAAACTCATGGGGTCGACTGGTATTGACAGCGAGTCGCATTTAAGAGTAAGCAAGTCGAGCGCTGAATTATAGCTCGTGAATCTCATATTTCACAATTTTAAATGGCGAGAATAACTACGCTCTAGCTGCATAATAACCGAATTATAGTAAGTTAATGCCAAGTTCCAGCAAGGCTGGAAAGCAAGATGTCTCTAAATAGCCCTTGTTGACGGCGATTTGTTATGAGGCACCATAAAAGTCAACATCGAAATGCTGTTGCATCAACAGTATTTTTCAATTATGAAGATAAGATCTGTATAGGCAGTTTTCGGTCAGTGCAGATTCGAAAATTAAACGAAATCTAAACTTGTAGAAAGCTTTTTCATCACTTGTTTGGACGCGGGTTCGAATCCCGCCGACTCCACCACTATCTTCCGCTATTTGTATACAAATAGCGGAAAATCAATTACTAAATGATTTTATTATACTTTATTCCTATTTAAACTCCCTGTTTCAATAATAACCCCTCCAATTGTCGAGGGGTTTCTTGAAAGTAAATTTCAAATTATCTGCTGTAACCTGCAATTACCGGAACATATCTTGTTTTTATTTTAAAAGGTGCAATCGCTTTTTTCAACTCATCAGAAACATTTCCATATATAGTTATTTCATATATACTGAAAACTCTTTGAAATTCCTCAAAATCTTTTGATATTTCTCCTCCTTGCGAAATGTTTTTTATATGATTAATTACAGCTTCAGAATTTATATAACGTTCAATTAAAGTAATTCTATTTTTTCCAGTTTTTGAAAATCGAAAGCTTAATGAGTTGGGCTCTAAGTTATTAACTAAAGATTGATATTTTTTCGAAAAATCTTCAACTTTACTAGCTGAAACTTTAGTCGTCATATTAACCATACTAATTATTTCCTCTTCGTGATTAGTAAGAGGATTCATCATTCCTCCCAAGTCAAACCAGTCTCCACCTCTAAAAATCTTGCCATCCTTAAATTCAAATGAATGATAAGTAGTTAAATTTACTTCTTTCCCTGTTTTAACATGTGTAGCATTCCATGTACCGTAAACACGTGTGCTACCGTCTGGTATACCTGTCTCTGTATTTACACCAGGTAACCAATAGTCTGCTGTAAACTTAAGATTATCGAAATCAGTCTGGTATCCAATTATTCCTGCTTTTACATCTTCAATACCTCCCATATTCATCCCATAAACAGGCATATGCCATTCCATATCAGGGTGCAAGTAGTTAAACATTGCTTCTGAATTTTCTTCTTCATGAAGTTTAAAATATGCTTTTGCTATTTCAGTGTTTTTTTCAAACTCTACTCGGTATTCATTATTTTGACAAGAGCAGAATATTAAAAAAATTATTATCCCACCAAATGTTTTTTTCATTTTAATTGATTTATTGTTAGTACATCTAATATATCGAGAATGGGTTAAATATAAAATGAGAAAAACATTTTTTATTCTTCTAAAATGGAATAAAGCATTTTATTAAAGGTTAAACTGAATTGAAAAGAGTAATTTTTTTTATTAATACATTCACTACATTTTCAATCCAAGTTAATCAAGACGGTTAGTGAATAGTATTTTAGATTAAGCTTTTGAGAAAAGTTCAATTTTTGTTAACCTTGTTCAAATGAATATAAATAGCAAGTCTCAAATTGATGGAGCAGAAATTTCTTGGTTTGCTCCCTTGTGTGATGGAGATGACGATTTCTTAGGTAACCGAAACCCTGCATATAAAAGCAGCTGGGAGAATACTTCATCCATTGTCAAAACAGCTGATCAATTAGGCTATCGAAATGTATTATGTCCATCTTCCTATCAAGTCGGACAAGACACTTTGGCCTTTGTTGCAAGTATGGCTCCTTTGACTAAAAAGATTAATTTATTGGCTGCTATTCGTTGTGGAGAAGTACATCCTCCGATGTTAGCCAGATACATTGCCACACTTGATCATATGCTTAAAGGGCGACTAACAATAAATATTATTTCCTCAGATTTACCTGGAACAAAATTGAATTCAAATGAACGGTATACGCGTTCAAGAGAAGTTATTGAAATCTTAAAGCAAGCCTGGAACAAAGATCAAATCAATTTTCAGGGAGACTATTATAAATTTCAATTACCTTCAGCGCCTGTAAAGCCATATCAGCAAAATGGCGGTCCATTACTTTATTTTGGTGGTTATTCTGCTGAAGGTGTTAACTTATGTGCAGAACATTGTGATGTTTACTTAATGTGGCCAGAAACCGAAAAAAAACTGCAAGAATTAATGGATAATATGAGAGAAAAAGCAGCAGTATACCAACGAACTGTTCAGTTTGGGCTTCGAGTACATGTCATTGTCCGTGAAACAGAAAAAGAAGCCCGTGCATATGCTGATGGACTATTGTCAAAGCTTGATCTTAATCTTGGAAATGATCTTCGCAATCGATCACAAGATGCTGCTTCCTTAGGAGTAGCACGTCAATCACAACTTCGTGAGCAGTCTGACGACAAATATTATGTTGAACCCAACCTTTGGACAGGTATTGGTTTGGCTCGCTCAGGTTGTGGTGCCGCTTTGGTGGGCAACCCTGATCAAATTGTTGCCAAATTAGAGCATTATATTGAAATGGGGATTCACTCTTTTATTCTTTCTGGGTATCCTCACCAAAGTGAATGTGAACTTTTTGGGCAATACGTTTTGCCGCGTCTGAAGACCATATCCTTGCCTGAAGTTCTTGGACGTATTCCGAAAGACACCCCCAGAAGTCCTCTAGGAAGGGGTCCAAGAAATTAAAGCCATGATCGATTTTTTTATAGTAATTTTCTACTTTGCTGTCATCTTATTTGTTGCATTAAGAGGAAAAATTCACTCCGACAGCACAGCAGATGAATACTTTTTAAGCTCCCGGAATTTGCCCTGGTATTCTGTTGCACTTTCTACTGTTGCCACCAACATTCAAGGGTATCAGTTTTTAGGAATGATGGGCTCAGCTTACTTATATGGATTAGCCCAAGCAAATCTTGAGATTAACTCGGTACAAGGTATTTTGATAGCTACTTTCGTTTTTGTACCCCTTTTTCTACGTGAGAAAATTACCACCATTACACAATTCGTAGCAAAAAAATTAGGTAATCGCATTGCCTTGTTTTATTCTCTGACCAACATGGCTCTATTTTCTACAGTAACTTTGGGAGCAGCTTTATTTTGGGGTGCTTATGCTGCAGATATAGTCTTTGGGGAACAGCTTACTTTTTTACATAGCAACCGAATAATCCGTATTGGGTTGTTGATTGTTTTCTTGGGTATTTTCTCTGCTCTTTACACTTATTTAGGAGGGCTAAGTGCAGTAGTTAAAACGGATATTGTTCAGTTTAGTGTACTTCTTATTGGAGGTATTTTTGTTTGTTTGACTGCCATTAGCTATTTAGGAGGCTGGGATAAATTATACACAATTACCCCTGCTAAAATGCATTTGCACCTACCTTCAAATCATCCAACCTTGCCATGGACACATCTTTTTGGTTTGTTTTTTTTGAACATTAATTATTGGTGTGCCAATCAAACAGTTATGCAACGTGCGCTGGCTGCTAAAAGTGTCGCCCAGGCACAAACGGGTCTTATGGTGGGCGGCTTGATTAAATACTTCATGGCCGTAATTATAATTGTGCCAGGCATAGCCCTTTACGGTATTTTGGGAGACAGCTTAGTAGAACCAGACCTCGCCTTCCCATATTTAGTAAAAACCTATTTACCCGTTGGTGTGAAAGGTATTATTCTTTGTGGTTTATTTGCTTCACTAATGAGCACTGTAGATTCCACATTTAACTCGATTGCTACTCTATGGTCTACTGATATCTATGCACTATACCTTCGACCTAAAGCCAATGACCAAGAAAAAATTTCCGCAGGTCGAAAAGCAATTTTATTTAGTCTCACAACCGCTTTATTGACGGGGCTCATATTGCTTTACCTAAAATTTGACAATCCAAATTCAGCATTTACACACACTTTAAATAATTTGAGATATTATATTAATTGTGGAATTGTGGTGTTGATTTGTAGCTCTGTTTTATTAATACGTCCAAATTTAAAATTCGTACTTGCTGCATTTCTTATGACACTACCACTGAACATAAGTTTACAAGTTTTTTTTCCTGAGATAAATTATTTCGTTCGAGCATTTTTAGTTATTTTTTTTGGGCTGATAATTGTACTTATAGCAAGTAAAGGCGCTCTAAATTCTTTATTTTCTCTCTTTCAACCTGCTAATTCAAAAACCAAGAGATGGGGTTGGATTTTGGCTATAAGTTTATTTATACTTCACATTATTTTCCATTAAGTGAGTTCTAAAATAAATGCCTAAGTATGGGTATACCTACTATAAATAATAAACTAGTAATTCGAAGATCTTATTTAAATCTTAATTAAAATAAAATTAATCAGTAATTTCCTCAAGCCATAGCCACTGCCATTGTAAAGGATTTTGAGAAGAGGTATTAATTTTTAATTCTATATTATAAAACCCCACATCATCAAAGTTAATTGTTCCTATTGTAGAGGATTTAAATTTGTCAATTATATAGTCTTCAATTGGCTCTCCAACTGTTTTGCCTGTATAATTAAATGGGTGTTGGAAAGACTCTTCATTTATGCTTACTGTCATATAACCATCGGTGATTTTCTTTTGAAAATTATAGGAGGTATCGATATTAAATTTTGATGGTCTATCTACAAAAATTTTCCATGAAATTTTCAGTGAATCATTCACTTGTATATTAGCCGGAATGGATCCCTCTCTTTTTGATTTGTTTGAAATATAGTTTCCTTCATATGATTCTGAATTTGACAGCTTTAATGAATAACCATTAAATTTTGCTTTTGCAACTAAGTCCTTATCAACAGTTGGTCTTTTAGCATACTCTAACTCGATTAAATTAACATAAGGATCAGGCAAATCAGTTGGAAGTTTAATTTTTAAAAAAACTTTGTTGAAGTCAAATTTCAATTTAATCTTTGATTTTTTTGTGATAAGGAAAGCATTCAGTGGTTTTTGTGTAATACCCGTAACGTTAAGAATTTTTCCAGGTTTTATATCAAAAATATTTAAAAAGACATTATGCAAGCCCTGCTTATTATGTTTATAAGTAATTAGTCCCCAGTCATGCAAATTACTTCGTAAGTCAAAAGCTTCAGCTCCATATACAGATTTACCGTAAAATTTCAACCATTCCCCTATTTCACTAAATCTTTTTCTGATCTCGTAAGGAACTGATCCATCAGATGTTGGGCCGATATTTAGCATTAGATTACCATTCAGGCTAACATTCCCAATTAATGATCTTAAAATTGATGTAGTTGATTTCCATTCATTTTCATTTTTACTGTAACCCCATGAATGTGCAACTGTAGCAGGGGTTTGCCATGGATAATTGAATTTATATTCACCCAACTGATTATCACCAAGTGTTCTAAAATCTACGTCGTCATCTTCCTCGACAGATAAACCCAAACGTGAATTAATCAGACAATTAGGTTGTATTTCTCTGATTAAATTTTTTAATTGAAGTAATTGATCTTTTGAAACAATAGTTTGATCGTGGTGGAGCCACATATCAAACCAAATCATGCTAATTTCTCCATAATTTGTCAAAAGTTCTCTCATCTGAGGTATTACTTTTTCTTGCCAATAAATATCGAACTTGTCTTTATCAAGCCAATAAATTTCTTTTGAATTATCCCAAGCATAAGGGTGTTCCCAATCAGTCCAATGCGAGTAATAAAAACCAAGTTTCATGTTATGCTTTTTACAGGCTTCAGATAAGTCTTTTATAATATCTCGTTTTGGATTACTATAATTATAAATATTAAAATCACTTGCTTTACTATTCCAAATTGCAAAGCCATCATGGTGTTTAGCTGTGATGGTGATATATTTCATTCCTGCCTTTTTAGCTAAAAGAACCCATTCCTCAGGATCTATTTTATTCCAATCAAATCTTTTTGAAAGTTTTATATATTCACTTTTGTCAATTTGATTTCTGTATTGAATCCATTCAGCATAGTCATTGTCATATCTTACCTTTTCACCTTTCCAGTTTCCTTCTGCCCCGCTATAAAGCCCCCAATGAATAAACATCCCAAAACGGTCATTTACAAACCATTTGGCTCTTTCATTTACAAGATTTTGACAATTAATTTTTATCGAAAAAATAACAAATAATATGAGTAAGATTTTCTTCATATCATATAATTGAGTTTTGAATTAATTAAATAAATTGATGTTATAATTTTTTATTCTAATTAAAACTACTAAAATTTAGTTACTTTAAATAAATGGAAATAATCCAAAGTCATGTAAAAAATCTTTTGGTTCTTATAGGAGTATTATTCTTACTAATAATATCTGTTTTAATTGGATCTGTTTATTTTGATGAAATTTGGCATCCACATTCTAAAGAGGAAATTGTTGAATGGGATCCAAAGACTGCTGTGCTAAATAATCCGACTGCAAGTAGTGAGGTAAAAAAAGGGTTTCTTATTCTAGATTCAACATCCCATTTTATTGGTCCGCTTAGTAGCAACTTTAAATATGCTGGAAATAACCTTTCTTGCACAAGCTGTCACCTAAATGGAGGTACTTTGTCAGGGGCTGCTTCATGGATTGGTATATTTAAAAGATTTCCTCAATTCAGCGGAAGAGAGAACAAGTCTAGTACTCTTGTTGAAAGAATAAATGGTTGTATGGAAAGAAGTATGAATGGTAGAGCCCTTCCAAAAGAATCTGACCAAATGAGATATATTTTAGCTTATATGAAATGGTTAGACTATGGTTTGCCAAAACTTAATTCTAAAGATTTTAAAGGATACCCTAAAATCGAACTTCCCTCTGTAGCAGTAAATTTAAAAAAAGGAAAATCAATATATATTAATGAATGTTTGGTCTGTCATGGGGAAAACGGACAAGGTATAATGTATCAAAATGTAAAAAAAGGGTATCAATATCCACCATTATGGGGACCTGATTCATACAATGATGGGGCAGGAATGAATCGAGTTCTTACTGCTGCAGCTTTCATAAAAAATAATATGCCATACCTCCAAGCAACTTGGGAAAGTCCAAAACTTAGTGATGAAGAAGCTTTTCACGTTGCAGGCTATATTAATAGTTTTCCAAGACCTCAAAAAATAAATAAGAAAAATGACTATCCAGATAAAAAATTAAAACCAATGTCAACACCTTATGGTCCTTGGAAGGATAATTTTAGTCAAAAACAACACAAATACGGTCCTTACATTCCAATTTATAATTTTTACAAAGAAAAATATGGAATTCAGAAAACTAAATAAACTTAACAGGACTTAAGAAATTAACGGGTTTTTAACCATAGAATAAACATGAAAAAAAATGTTTGTCTTTTATTCTA
>ENA-OSEY01001847-OSEY01001847.1-marine-metagenome-genome-assembly--contig:-NODE-1847-length-14156-cov-2.766674_pt1 | contig 14156 bp, 14 predicted proteins | sample MGYA00248465_ERZ534230 | MGnify/ENA primary metagenome ERZ534230 (study PRJEB26409, sample SAMN06344110) | marine metagenome | isolation source: Sea water from surface | place: Atlantic Ocean:Southern...
TGTATTACACCCCACATAGCATGAGTCTCCAAGCCTATCTCTCTCGCTTGAAGTGCAAAACTCATCCATGCAGCTCCTGTGTCAAAGCTATTCGTCGGTGCTGGTTGACCAGACTGTTCGAACACCGTTTTGGACAACACGGCAACTAGCGCCCCGCAGTTTGAAGCCCACTTTTGATTTATATCCATTAGAAGAGAAAAAAGCGGCGCCCATTCGTCAGTATTCTTCAGCCCGTAAACGAAACGCCATGGCTGCGAATTGAAGCAAGACGGCGCCCACCTAGCCGCTTCAAAGAGCTTCATTAAATCCGATTCGGAGACCGCCCGACCATCGAAGGCTCTCGGCGACATTCTGTTTATGAATTGAGCGCTAATGTCCTGTGAGGGAACTCTTTGGTTACCGCTCATTCATCCGCCTAACCCTTGAACTCGGCAACCACGGTAGCAATGGAATCCTTTGCATCACCGAATAGCATTCTCGTGTTATCACCGAAGAAGAGAGGATTATCTACACCAGAAAAACCCGATGCCATAGAACGCTTCAAAACAAATACCGTCCTGGCATGGTCAACGTTGATAATCGGCATGCCGTATATTGGGCTGTTTTCATCATTCCTCGCCGCCGGGTTCACCACATCATTAGCGCCAATGACCACTGCCACATCAATGCCCTCGATGCGAGGATTGATATCCTCCATTTCCACCAATTGATCATATGGCACGTTAGCCTCTGCTAGTAAAACGTTCATATGACCAGGCATACGACCAGCCACTGGATGAATCGCATAAGAGACTTCCGCACCGTTTTTCTCCAGCAGCTCACCCAACTCACGCACGACATGCTGAGCTTGCGCGACCGCCATGCCATATCCAGGAACGAATGTTACGGATTGCGCGGCTTCCAAAATTAAATAGGCATCATCAGCAGTTATAGGTTTGACCTCTCCCTCAACTTTTGTTGCCTGCTTGACGGCACCGAAGCCAGAAAAAAGGACATTAGCGAGCGAACGATTCATCGCCTTACACATGATGTTCGTAAGGATAATCCCTGCCGCGCCAACCATCGATCCAGCCACAATCAATATGTTGTTATTAATCGCAAAGCCCGCTGCACAGGCAGCCAGTCCTGAGTAGCTATTCAATAATGAGATGACAACCGGCATATCGGCTCCACCCACCGGTGCAACGACCATAACTCCGAACAAGAGAGCTAGAGCGATGAGCATATACAAATACTGAGAGTCAGCAGCTGGGTCCATACAAAATATAACTGCCACGGCGATTATCCCGAGTAGGATCGCCCCATTAACGACTCGCTGCAGACCAAAAACCCATGCACCCGATGGCATGACCTCAGAGAGCTTGCCCCAAGCGATGATGCTCCCGGTAAAAGTAACACCACCGATCAGTATAGATAGGACCACCGTGATATCAGTAAAAGTCGAGTTATCGACATTGTAAAGCGCCGCCCAAGCGACAAGAAGGCTCGCTATCCCGCCCGAACCATTAAACAAGGCCACCATCTCGGGCATACTGGTCATCGCTACTTTCTGGGCCGCCAAGCCGCCGATAACCGCTCCGATTGCTATCGATATGATGATCCATTCCCAGGGCAGAATATTGTTACCCGTCAGAGTTGCAACAATTGCGATTAACATCGCAAAAGAGGACAACATATTCCCTCTTACCGCCGTGGCAGGAGAGCTGAGTTGCTTCAATCCAAATATAAACAGCGCCGCAGAAGCGACATAGAACAGATTTATTAATTCTAAAGTCATGCTGCTTCCTCCGAACTACTCGTATCTTTCTTTTTGAACATACTCAACATGCGGTTCGTTACTAGATAACCCCCAACCACGTTGATCGTCGCAAAGGAGACCGCGGCCGCTCCTAGGTATCTTGCTAATGGATCACTACCATCTCCAGCGGCAATTAACGCTCCTACAATCGTTATACCCGATATTGCATTGGCTCCCGACATCAAGGGGGTGTGCAGAGTCGCCGGGACCTTTGAAATAAGCTCGAATCCCAAAAAAATAGAAAGCATCAAAGTGAGCGCAAGAAAAACGTGAAACATTTCCATTTAATTCCCCTTATATATCGATTGAAGTGCCTCATTGACTACCGAACCGGACCTCGTGATCACACAGCTCATTAAGATGTCATCCTCTGGGTCCAATTCAAGCGCCCCGCTCTCCTCGTTCCAGAACTCTTGCAACAAGTTGGTTAGGTTGTTTGAGTACATTTGACTTGCGTTGTTAGCGACCTCTCCTGGCAAATTAGACTGCCCAACGATTTTCACGCCGTTTACTTCCACTACCTCCCCTGCAACAGAGCCTTCCACATTACCGCCCGACTCTACCGCCATATCGACTATCACGCTCCCCGGTCTCATACCTTCGATCATATCTTTGGTAACAAGGACGGGTGCAGCGCGACCAAAAAGTTGTGCAGTTGTAATCACGATATCAGACTCTGCGATCACTTTTTTTTGTCCTTCTTTTTGAAGTTCCAGCTGTTCAGCCGTCAACTCTTTGGCATAACCTTGCTCGGTCTGCCCGACGTCACCCAGGTCAATTTCAACAAACTTTCCACCAAGAGACCTGACCTGTTCTGCCACAACAGGTCTTGTATCGAAGGCTTCTACCTTTGCGCCTAGACGTTTTGCGGTGGCAATAGCTTGAAGGCCCGCTACTCCAGCGCCGATAACAAATACCCTGGCTGGAGCAATCGTTCCTGCGGGAGTCATCATCATTGGCAATATTTTAGGGCTGTAGGAGGCAGCCTGAATCACGGTGACATATCCTGCCAAGTTTGCCTGAGAAGATAGCGCATCCATTTTCTGAGCCCGTGTGCTACGCGGCACCATCTCCATGGATATGGCTGTTAGGCCGGCTGTCGCCATTGACTCGACCAACTGTTTTTCATTGTATGGGTCCAAAAAACTTATACAAACAGTGTCTTTTTTTATTGAGTCCAATTCCGCTAACTCAAATTTTCTTACACCCAGCAGAACTTGTGACGAGCCGAGTATTGCACCACGATCACTCTCTATGCGGGCTCCCGCTTCCTCATAAGCAGTGTCCGCGAAACCTGAGGCTTCCCCGGCGTTCTTTTCAATTACAATACTAAAGCCGGTCTTAACGAGTTTAGCCACGTTCGCAGGGACCATGCTTGTTCTCACCTCTCCCGGCCAAGTTTCCTTTACAACGCCTATCTGCATAACACTCCCTCACTTCTTTCGGAACTGTCTGACCAGCTCACTTGCTGACTCGAAAACCTGAGCAACGTAACAGATGGCGCTTCGTAATTAAAAGGAATCACTGGTCTTCAATATATTCCTATCGAGAAATGATTCTCATTTCCACTGCGCATATACTTTTAACGTCCCTGCCGGGATGGTGCGATACTACTTCTGAAAATTATGTGATTCCTAACGAATATGGAGAGATACCGTATGTCAAACAAAGCAGCATCCTTCGCCGTGCTAATCGCTTTTTTCGTGGGTATCGTCGGCAGCCTGTCTCTACGTCCGATAAACCAAAATACTCCGCCCGCAGATGCCAGCACGAATTCCTCCCCTAACCAAACAACCAGAATAAACTGGCGGGTGCCAACTGTTTTTCAGAAGACTATGCCGGTCATTGGAGAAAACCCTGTGTTCTTAGCAGATAGCCTGAGGTCTGCCTCCAATGGAGCCATTCACCTTGAGATCTTCGACCCCGGAGAAATAGTTCCAGCATTCTCCATAACCGATGCCGTCAGGGATAGAAAAGTGGTTGCCGGTTACACATGGTTGGGATACGACCAGGGGAAAATAGCCGCCTCGCCACTTATCGCAGCGGTCCCTTTCGGCATGGAACCATGGGAATACAGCGCGTGGTGGTACAACGGTGGCGGCAGGGAAATTACGGAATCGCTCTACGTAAAATATGAGATACACCCAATCTATTGCGGTATGACCGGCCCTGAGACCGCGGGTTGGTTTCGGGAAAGAATAAATAGCCTTGATGACGTAAAGGGTTTAAAAATCCGTTTTGCCGGGTTGGGAGGACAAATAATCGAGAGGCTTGGGGCAAGCGTGACAATGCTGCCAGGCGGTGAGATTTTCCAAGCCCTGGAGAAAGGTGCAATCGATGCTACGGAATTTGCTCTCCCTATCGTTGACCAGGCACTCGGTTTTAGCGATGTCGCAAAGTACAACTACTACCCAGGCTGGCACCAGCCTTTCACATCTTCTCATCTCGTGATTAATCTTGATACTTGGAAATCTCTGACTAGAAGCGACAAAGCAATCATAGAAATGGGATGCACGGCCGCAGTTACCCGAAATCTAGCTCATGCTGAAGCTGTACAGGGCGAAATAATAGCGAATTTCGACCAAGTAGGTGTTAGCGCAGAAAGATTGCCACTTAATCTTCTGAAAGAATTGAAAAAAGTAGCAACACAAGTAATCGAGGAAGAGGCTCAAAGAGATGCAGACTTTGCAGCCGTCCTGGCCTCCCAGAAAAAATTTCTAGCCAATTATGAATATTGGAAGTCTCTGGCCTACTTGCCGAGGAATTTTGATGAGCTCTGACGGTCAAGCTGAAAGTCGATTCTCTGATTTCATCGACAAGCTGTCGTTGAAGATTGGCGGCATGGTTTCCTATATATGGGTTGTGCTTCTTGGCGTGATCGTCACCAACGTGATTTTAAGATACGCCTTTAGCGAAGGGAGAATCGAGTTGGAGGAATTACAGTGGCACCTCTACTCGATTGGATTTCTATTCGGTCTTAGTTTTGCTCTGACAACGGACTCTCATATCAGAGTGGATATTCTTCATGAGAAATTTTCACCGGAGCTACGAGCCTGGATCGAACTATACGGAATACTGCTCTTTCTTCTGCCTTTTTGTGCATTGGTTGTGCTGTTTGGCTTGCCGTTTGTGATGTCTTCGTATGAGGTCGGCGAGGTTTCAGCTTCACCTGGCGGACTGCCATTTCGCTGGCTGATCAAAGCCTCTTTACCAGTCGCTTTTCTTCTCCTCGCAGCCACCGCCGTGGCCCGTCTTTTGAGGACCTGGAGTTTTCTTTTCAACAACGAGAGACAGGATAGATGATAGCAGCCAATGAGGCGCTCGCCGTCTTGATGTTTCTTAGTTTTATTCTCCTCGTCTTTACGGGCTATCCAGTAGCCTGGATTCTCGGCGGACTGGCTGTCATGTTTACTGCCTTCGCTATTATCCTGGAAGTCGATTTTGATCTTTCAATCGGCGTCGATTGGTTTTTCACGTCGCTATCGGTTGATCGAATTTGGGGCGTGATGGAGAACTGGGTAATGGTAGCTCTCCCAATGTTCGTGCTTATGGGCCTGCTTCTGGATCGCTCCGGAATCGCGAACCAATTGATGATCGGCTTTTCCAAACTTTTTGGCCGGGTGAACGGCGGATTGGCAATCGCCGTCACAATAATCGGCTTATTGTTAGCAGCAACGACGGGAATTATCGGGGCTTCGGTGGTCCTCCTGGCTCTTTTAGGTCTACCGCCTATGTTAGAAAAAGGGTACGACACTCGCCTTGCAACCGGCACCGTCTGCGCAGTTGGAACACTCGGCATACTTATTCCCCCAAGCATCATGCTGGTGCTCATGGCCGATAGAATGTCCATGAGTGTCGGGGACCTTTTTCTGGGAGCTGTTTTTCCGGGAGCCATCCTAGGTTCAATGTATATTTTATATATATGGTTTTTCGGCCTCATCTCCCCCAACAAGGCTCCAGCTGCGATGGAAGAAAATTTTGAGTGGGACATCATCTTGGAGCTTTTTCGGGCAATTATTCCGCCGGCATTTTTGATCTTAGCTGTCTTGGGCAGCATCTTCTTTGGCGTTGCAACGCCAACGGAAGCTGCCGGAATGGGAGCAGCCGGCGCACTAATTTTGGCCATATCCAGAGGGAAACTAAACCTTGGCGTATTCAAGGAAGTTCTGCAAGAGACAACCAAAACGACTGCATTCATTTTCGCGATACTAGTTGGTGCGACAGCTTTTTCCTTAGTTCTTCGAGGCCTAGGTGGTGATGAGCTGATAGAGAGGGTACTTCTCGGGTTGCCGTTCCCGCCAACGGGCATAATTGTCTGCATTCTACTTGCGACTTTTCTGTTGGGATTTTTTCTGGATTGGATTGAGCTAACGCTGATCGTACTACCTCTCGTCTCGCCAGTCGTTGCGAGCTTAGGATTCGATCCAATTTGGTTCACAGTATTGTTCGCCGTTTGTTTGCAAACGAGCTTTCTGACTCCGCCGGTTGGTTTCGCGATCTTCTACCTGAAAGGAGCAGCACCAAAGGAAATCGACGTTGCCACTATTTACCAAGGGGTCTGGCCCTTCATCATCCTTCAACTAATCGGAATGGTTGTGATTTTCAATTTCGATTCCACGGTCACCTGGCTTCCCTCGAGGGCTTATGATTAACCTTGCAGTGATGGCATCCCATGAGGGCTCCTCCTTACAAACCGTTATCGATTATCTAGCGTTGAAGGCTAACCAATGTCGACTTGTTTTAGTAATCAGCAATAATAGAAAGAGCAGAGCACTAGCTCGGGCAGAAAAGGCCAACATTCCAACGCAACATATAAGCACCTTGACGCATGGCTCACGATCGCTCGCTGATCAGGCGATTGCCAAGACTCTAATTGACGAATCGATCGACTGGCTGCTTTTGTTGGGCTACATGAAACCGGTAACAGCGCCGATCCTAGAGGCACTCCCCGAGCGTGTCATTAACATCCACCCGTCACTGTTACCAAAATTTGGGGGTAAGGGTTTTTACGGGCGTTTCGTTCATCAAGCAGTTTTGGACTCCGGAGACAATGTCACCGGCGCAACCTTGCACCAAGTGTCAGAGATCTATGATAGGGGCCAAATAATCAGTCAAAAAGAAGTGCCAGTAAAAAGACAAGATGAAGTAGAGGTGTTAGAAACTCGTGTGAAGAAGGCGGAGAGAGCCTTACTCAGAGAGTTTCTCGACACGCTAAACTAAATGTCACTCAAGTCAGTCGACGAAGAACATCCTCATGCAATTCCGGATTAGCGGTTGCGACTATTGACCCGCCAAGACTCGGGTTACCGCCATCTAAAGTCGTTACCACACCGCCCGCCCCCTCAATGATAGGGATCAGAGCCTGTATGTCATAAGGCTTAAGTCCTTTTTCAAATACAACATGAATCAGACCCATAGCTAGCATCGAAAATACATAGCAATCGCCACCTAGGCGAATAAGTCTTGACCTCTCGGCAACCGACCTCTCACGACCAGACAATACCTCTAACGTATCAGTGGCAAAGACTGTATCGGAGAAACTTTTGATTGAGGAGGATTTCAAAAGCTTCGGCTTTTCTCCCCGAACCGAAATATATGAGCAATTTCCATCACCAAAGAATAACTCTGAGGTATATGGCTGATACATAACACCAAGTATGGGCCTAGTCCCGTCAAAGAGTGCCACCAGGACTCCCCAGTGAAGTAAGCCCGACATATAAGCTCGAGTGCCGTCTATTGGATCTATCACCCATGTCAGACCATTGCCCTCAAAATATCCTTCCTCCTCACCAAAAATCCCATGCTTGGGATAATGTTCTGAAATTAGGTTTCTTAGCTTAGTTTCTATCTCCTTATCAGCCTTGGTGACTGGATCAAACGCGTTCAAAGACTTATTCGTCAGACCAATCTCATCTTCCTGCACTCGAAAATAATTCAGCGCAGTATCACCTGCCTGAACAGCGAGGTGTTTAGCGAATTCTAAATACTCAGTGAGACTCGCCTTTTCTACTAAGACCTTTTCTGAAAAACGTAAGCTGGTCACTACGCCCACTCCCGGGAAATGAATATCAATGTGGCGAGCCACTATTACTTATAGTAACGTCCGTCGGGCATTCGCGTGAATTAAAAATAACCGGCTGCATCTAATTGTGAGGGCCAGCAAACCAAAGTTGCTGGAAAAATAGATGAGGGAAGATGTTTAAGAGGCGTGTATTCACCATATTCGGGCTGACGTGCTTTTCTTTTATTGCTGTACCACTTGCTCCAGTGATTCTGCTCCTTTCCTACTTCTTGAGTCTATTCAAAAGTTTAAGAACGCTCCCACAAGCCATGCTGCTTCTGTACTTCTATATTTCACGAGAGTGGTCGGGGCTTGTTTGGCTCTCCTGGATCTGGCTATTTCATCGCCACAAGGATGACTATATCGACCGCAATAGAGTTATCCAATTTTGGTGGATTCAAGGTCTGTTTGATGTCGCGGTAAAATTGTACCGACTGGACATAAAAATTTTAGGAGAGGAGGCAATACAGGGGCCAACCGCCATAGTGCTGGCAAGGCATACAAGTGTAGCGGACACAGTGTTACCCCTCTTGCTCTTCGGCGGAACTCGAAAAGAGGGCGTTCGTTACGTCTTAAAACAAGAGCTTCAAATCTTGCCTTGCATAGATATAGCAGGCAATAGACTACCAAATGCTTTCGTCGATCGCTCAGGCACTGATAGCGCGGGAGCAATCAAGCAGGTTTCTGACCTACTTATTGGCTGTGATGAAACTGAATCCATGCTCATCTACCCGGAAGGAACTAGATCGAGCATCAAAAAAAGAGAGCAACTCGCGACAAAAAAACCTAATCTGAGGAATCAGTTGGACAGGTGGTACAATCTTCTCCCGCCAAGGCTAGGCGGCATTTCTGCTCTAGCGATGGTCAATCCTGGGAAAGATCTCGTTTTTCTTGCTCACGTTGGCTTTGAAGGCTCGGCATCAATTCTAGACCTCATAAATGGAAGCTGGTTACAACAAAAAGTTCTCTTAAAATTCTGGCGAATCCCATATGAAAAAGTGCCAAAACACGATTTTGAAAATTTTCTATTCGGTGAATGGGATGAGATGAACCGTACGGTCGACGAATTGACAAAGCAACTTTCAACGAAGGGCTGAGCGATCAGACTACTCGAGTATCTAACCAGTATGCTCCAGTAGCATGAGATCTGACGTAGCCCGCCGTTGGGGACGCAAAATGTGTTCCAATCAATAAGACGTCCGTATCAAGATATTCAGCAAGCATGGCCTCTCGGGTCGCCCTCCCCTTTATAGGGTCAGTATCCGCTGAAGAGCACCAATCTGTTCGAGTCATCTGTACTGGGTGATGCATGAAATCTCCTGTTATTAAGGCTTTATTATTAGAGGATTCAATCTTGACGCTAACGTGGCCGGGTGTATGGCCTGGTGAAGGCTCAAGTTCGACCCCGACGCATATTTTTTCGTCCATTTCTACCAGATCGACCAAGTCTTCTTCAAAAATCGGTTTCACTGAGTCTGCCAAAACCGATCCATAGACCGATTCATCCTCATTTCTTTCCCAGTATTCCCATTCTTTCCTACCAATCAGATACCTAGCGTTGGGAAACGTAGGGACCCATTTACCGCCTACTAACATGGTATTCCAACCTACATGGTCAACATGAAGATGGGTGCATAAAACGATGTCTATCCTCCCGGGAGGATAACCTGCTTCCTCTAATTGCTCTAAAAAGTTGGTCTGCAAGTTCGACCAGGCAGGGATATTTCGTTGCTTATCATTGCCAACACAGGTATCTACTAGGATAACTTTTTCCCCTGTATCGACCACCAAAGCATGGATACTCATCTTCAAATTACCTTTTTCATCCATGAAGTGAGGTTGCAGCCATTCATATTCAAGGCAAGCCTCTCGGGTTGCATCAGGCAATATAAATCGGCTTCCTCCCACGCTCTCTATTTCTACTATTCGCTTGATTACTACGTCACCGACCCGCCAAACGTTAGACACAATAACTTCCCCCAAATTTGCTTTTTTAGCGCCACATTTAGGGTACTATTTTTCGCTATTGCTTCCAGAGAAAACATCAAACTAGGAGAGAAGATTGGCACTCGTTGACACCCTAAAAACATTGTCTTTTCTACCCATGCTGCTCAAGCTTAAGAAGGGCATGAAGCCGAGACCTCAAGAGACTAAAGACTGCTTTGGCGCCAGAGTAGAGGAAACGGCTCGAAAGCATCCCAACGCCTGCGCTATTTTATTCGAAGGCCGAGATATCAGTTGGCGAGATTTTAACGCCATGGCTAATCGCTACGCACACTACCTCTCGGACAAGGGCATCAAACGAGGCGATGCAGTTAGTGTCTTTATGGAAAACCGGATCGAGTACATGGCAATGTTGGTTGCGATGAATAAGCTCGGAGTGATTGGCGCGCTGCTAAATACTAATCTAACAGGGAGATCACTCACCCATTGCATCAAAGTTGCAAAGTCCGTCGCCTGCATCGTTGGCGAAGAGCGCATTACTGAATTTACAGAGGTGAAAGAAGAAATTGGTATAACGGACGAACGTCTATTCTTCATGCCTGACAATAACCAGGGAGCATGCCCTGAATGGGCGACCGACATCGCTATTGAGTCGGAAGAATGCTCCGAGGACAATCACACAGAGTGCGTCAATTCTTCACTCGGAGAGACCGCTTTCTATATATACACCTCTGGGACGACGGGACTTCCCAAAGCTGCGGTAATGTCAAATAACCGATATCTCACCGCCGCAACGCTATCTGGTGTCGCGGGTCTGTCGTGCACGGTGTCAGACCGCATTTATCTTTGCCTACCGCTTTATCATGCAACGGGATTGTTACTAGGCGCCGGTTCATCGTTCACAACTGGCGCGAGCATGTTCATCAGGAGAAAATTCTCAGCTAGCTCCTTTCTCAACGACATCAGAGAAAACAGATGTACTCATATGATTTACATTGGAGAACTTTGTCGTTATCTCATGAATCTTGATGAGAATGATCGCGACGCCGAAAATCCTTTGCATACCATGATGGGCAATGGACTTAGACCCGACGTCTGGCTGGAATTTAAGAAACGCTATGGCGTAAACCGCATCTGCGAGATATACGGGGCCTCGGAGGGGAATGTCTCGTTCGCCAATATGCTCAACAAAGATTGTACGGTCGGTTTGACCTCAGCAGAGGTTACGATTGTTGACTACGACGTCGAAAATGACGAGATAGTCAGAGACGCGAACGGTTACTGCATTGAAACCTCAAAAGGGCAACCAGGGCTTCTTTTAGGAAAAATCACCCCAGACTACAAGTTTGAAGGCTATACGGATCCAGACGCAACGGAGGGGAAAATACTCCGAAATGCACTTGAGGAGGGCGACGCCTGGTTCAATACCGGCGATCTAATGAAAACTATCGACGTTGGCTTCAATCTTGGGTACGACCATTACCAGTTCGTTGATCGCATCGGAGATACGTTTAGATGGAAGTCTGAAAACGTTTCTACCAATGAAGTGGGCGAGATCATAAATGGTTTCGATCAAATTCAGTTCTGTAATGTGTATGGCGTAGAGGTTCCAAAAGCTGATGGAAAGGCGGGAATGGTTGCCTTAACTTTGAATGAAACAGTTAAAGAATTGGACCTCGAATCATTCTCTAGTTTTGTTAATTCTAATCTGCCGAAGTACGCGGTCCCGGTCTTCGTCAGAATCCAACCCAATATAGAGGTGACGGGTACGTTCAAGATGGTCAAGGGTGACCTTAGAAAAGAAGCATATAACATCGACGAGATTGCCGATTCTGTCTACGTAATGAAACCTGGAGAATCGGTATATACCGAACTAACTTCGGCTTACGTTGGTCTGATAAAGAGCGGTGCCGCCGGCTACTAATTCTAAAAAAGAGCGTGACGTCGTTCTTCTTGACCTCGGAAACGTTGTCCTTGGGATAGATCCTCGTCAGGTTTTTTTTGAATGGTCTGCAAGAAGTGGTCTCCCAGTTGCAGACTTCGCGCGCAAATGGGTACTGGACGATGCCTACAAAGAACACGAAAGGGGAAAATTAAACTTCGAAAACTACTGTCGAACTTTGAACGAACGCTACGAACTGTCCATGAGCTATCAAGATTGGGAAATCGGCTGGAATAAGCTATGGACAAAACCCTTCGCAAAAGTAATAGATCTGTTCCCCGACCTCAAAGCAAATTATCGACTCTGCGCTTTCAGCAACACAAACGCGACGCATGCGAAAGATTTCAAGAACAAATATCCAGCGGTCCTCTCGCAATTTGATGAGCTATTTCTCTCGCACGAAATTGGCGAGCGAAAACCTGACGCCGCTGGTTTTGAATTGATCTGTAAGCAACTTAATTGTCAGCCTTCCCAAATCGCGTTCTTTGACGACACTCAAGAAAACATCGATGGCGCAAAAAAGTTCGGAATTCGAGCTTCGCTCACTAAAGGGGAGACGGAGGTAGCGTCCGCATTGAAATCACTTCTATTGTTATAGGGCTAGAATCGGATTCCAGTCGGCGAAGTATTTGCAGCGCCTCAAAACGATTGGAACCGCACCAATCTTCATCAGCTAAAAATCTGCGACATGCGTCTGGTCTGCTGTCATCGTCTATTAGCGAACATTGGAGCATGTCATTTAAATGCGGGCATCGGTCACCTGGCATCTTCCCAAAAGGCAACCCTGGCAACGGCGAGGATATAGAGGGCGCTATGCAGCAGGCACCACAGCCCTTTCTGCACTCCATTATTAGGCTCCGGGGGCAAGAGGGCTATTAAAACTCATGCGCGATTGTCGCCAATTTTTCTACCATAGGAAGAACGGTGTCTGCATTGGCAGAGGGTAAACCAAAGATAATTCGATTAAAGCCAATAGAGATCAGCTCTTCTACCGCTTTTCTTTCGTGAGCCACCCCAAAAATGGAAAAATCTGGCTCACCTTCTCTCTCTGCGCTCCGCCAAGCTGCTCTTGTATTCTCTATACCCTGAGAATAGTCGGTTCCTCCGGAAGCTGATCGCCTTTTAGCATCCTGAAATATCGGCATCCAACCATCGCCATAATCTGCAATTCGTTGAAAGACATACTCCGAGGATGCTCCGATCAAAATCTTTGGACCACCAGCCTGGATGGGTTTAGGAAAAGCCCAAATTTTATCAAAATCTACGAACTCCCCATGGTACTCAGCTTCATCCTGAGTCCAGATTTCTCTCATGGCCAATATTCTTTCTCGCAGGATTCTCCACCGTGTCGAAAATGCCACGCCATGATTCTCCATCTCTTCCTGATTCCACCCCGCCCCAACGCCAAGAATTAAGCGACCGCCCGAAACAAAATCTAGCGTCGCGACCTGTTTAGCCATCAAGATAGGATCCCGCTCTGTTATTAACGAAATACCGGTACCGATTTTCAACGACTTAGTTGCAGATGCTGCCAAAGCCAATGACACGAAAGGATCTAACGTGTGCCAATAATCCCGAGGTAGATCAGCGCCACCAGGCCAAGGTGATAAACGACTAGCCGGTATATGCGTGTGTTCGGGAACAAACAAAGACTCGAAACCCAGCTTTTCTGCCGTCCCAGCAAGTATATCTATAGGGACCGAGTAATCCGTGGCAAACATAGTTAAGCCAAAATGAACCATAGCTCCTACCTCCAAGGGACGACGAATGCAGCTGTTATTGACCTCGAAAGCTTACGGCCGTTAACCGCCTGACATGAAGATCAACCTTTCTGAGGTATCGATTCGCAGCGAATTTATTTGTTCCATTCAGCCCAACATTATAGGCGGAAAGTGCACAATCAAAATTATCTTCACAACGCTCATAAAAGTGTCTCAATATCTGGGCGCCACAGTAAATGTTTTGTTCCGGATCATAAAGGTCAGCACCTCCACAAAAATCGCTCCACAAATCGGGTCGGACCTGAGCTGGACCAGTTGCGCCGACAGACGAACTTACATGTTTTCTGAACGAGCTTTCTGTAAATATGAGACTAGCTAATAGCTCTGTAGGTAACTTTTGACGATCTGATGCTTCTAATATCCAACCACCAAACTCCATCGCTTTTTCTTGATCTATTCCGAACGCCGTGCTGATTTGGTTCGCTAAGGGGAACACTTCCTGCTCAAATGACGGTCTGCTAAGCGAAATTGGAATCTGGAGTGAGACAAGTTCGGGGTCTGCTTTATGGGAGGCACTAGTGAAAAAGCCGAACACCAAAATAAGAAAAGGCAACGCGATCGCGAAAGAGGACGTAGATCCATATTCCTTTTTCAGGCTTTGCGCCCAACCAACACACTTCTCGAACCACA
>ENA-OSEY01001848-OSEY01001848.1-marine-metagenome-genome-assembly--contig:-NODE-1848-length-14154-cov-3.025076_pt1 | contig 14154 bp, 15 predicted proteins | sample MGYA00248465_ERZ534230 | MGnify/ENA primary metagenome ERZ534230 (study PRJEB26409, sample SAMN06344110) | marine metagenome | isolation source: Sea water from surface | place: Atlantic Ocean:Southern...
ACGCATGAAAAATATCCATACACCAATAAGAAGAAGCATTGGAAACCATGAAATTAAAATACCAAGAATTGAGGGGTAACCATCATCTAGTGGTGCAGCTGATATATTGACACCTCTATCATTTAATCGTTCGACTAAAGTTGGATCATTGGCGGCATAAGTTTTAAACTGGCGACCATCATCAAAAGCTCCACTTATGTTATTTCCTTTAATGACAACATCTTTAACTGAGCCGATCTCCACTTCGTCCAAAAATTGTGAATAAGTAAGGTTTATTGAGTTTCTCTCAGTGTTGTTAGTGCTAAAAAGATTAAATAATCCAAATACGATTAGCGCTATAAAGAGCCATAATGCCAAGTTTCTAATATTCATATTGTGCAAAGTTTGTTATTATAACTTATTAAATAATTACTATTTTCATTCATACAAGAAAATAGGGAAAATAATTTTCTATAGAAATTCAGTAACTTAGTCCTAAAAATTCTGTGTTAGCTCAATGAAATCTTTGTTTTGAGGGTTTTTCAGAGAATTCATTAGGCTTTTTTTAATGTTCATTGGCTCACAAATGACAGAGTTTTCCTGTTTAATAAAATGGCACCCACTTAGAGATGAACGTTTGAATTGCTTGCTCTTAAAATCTGATATTAATTTAAGTATTGATTTTGATCTAGGTACTTTATTTTCATAACCTACAAAACGAACTAGTTTTATTAAAATCCTAAACTGAACTTCTTCTGTCGATTGATAAAATTTTTTTAAATTTATCTGTATCTTACTTTTGTCATGAAATGTAAATATTTTGGGTACATGAATATTTATCAGTTCGTCTACTGCTTCGTTGGCATTTTTAAGATTTTTTATAACAGCACTTAATCTCTCTTTACTTAGGCCTTCTTTAATCAAAGTTTCAGAAAGTTGTCTTATTCTTGATCGATCAAAAGTTAAATCTTTATTTGTTGGATCACATACGTAAGTTTGTTTCTTTGAAGACAAATATTTAATAAGTGACTTTTTTGGATAACGTAATAACGGCCTTATAAGCTGTAATTTATTATTATTAACCATGGATTTTTCTTTTAAAGAAGAAAGTCCCTTAATACCGCTTCCTCTTACTAATCTCATGAGGAAATTTTCTATTTCATCGTCAAGGTGATGGGCAGTCAGTAAAACCTTAATTTTTTTTCTGCTACATATTTTGTATAGCTCTTTATACCTAACATCTCTTGCGTATGACATAAGATTAGATTTCAAATTATTTTTTGGAATTTTTGCAGTAATGAAATGTGCCCCTAGTTTCATTGCTTCACTCCTGACCCATTTCACTTCGCTAGATGAATTTTTTCTAAGATTGTGATCTATGCAAATTACTGTCATTTTTATATCTAAGTGGTTAGCGAATTCATTTGATAATAACATGAGAGCCAAGCTGTCAGGTCCTCCAGAAACCGCTACAGCAAAGTTGTTATTAATTTTGAACTTCTTCATGTTTTCCATGAAGTCCATAGTAGAAACTGTATCTATATTTCTAAAATTAATTGGCTTAACTAACTTCACACTCGTTTTTTTGTAATTCTAAATTACTTCTATTAATTAGTGATGCATTTGCATCTGGGTAAGTGTCTTGTAACTGAAGAAATGTCAAGCACCCTTGTTCTCTTTGGTCCATTTTGATAAGAGATATTCCAAGCTTTAAAAGTGAGTCAGGTGCTCTCGTTGAGTTAGGATAAACTTGATACAAATTTAAATAATTTTTTGCTGCATCTTTATAGTTTTCTCTAACGTAAAGTGTTTCTGCCAACCAAAAATTTGAATTACTCAAAAGGCCTGGATCTTCACCCACATTTAAAAACTCCTGAAATGCAATTTCTGCTGTCTCGTAATCACCTTGTTTCAATAGATCCATGGCAAACTGGTATTGAACATCTTCATTTTCATCAGGGAGTATCTCGAGTTTTTGCTGTTCTTCAAGGACTATTAAATTATCTTGAGAAATCGTATCAGTAATTTCTTGCTCAGTTTCAATTGAATTAGTTTTTAATTCAAACGGTGAATTTTCAATTTCACCTTGATTGTTGACTTGAATTGTTCCGAGTGATTTAGGTTCAAGTTCAGAACTCACATCATTTTGCTTAGCATATTGATTAACGATATCTAATTTTTCTTTATTTTCATTTATTGTTTCTGTTAAATTTGAAATCTCATCCATTCTGAATTCTGCATCTTCCCTAAAACTATTAAAATTATTTACCGTAGACTGCATTGTGAAAATTATTTCTTCTACTTGAGCTGTAAGTGATTGAAGTTCATTTTGTAAATCAGAAATCTGTATAGATTGTTTTGCAATTATCGATTGATAATCATCTAACGATATATTTCCTTGAGATTGAGAAGTAGTTTTATTAAATGTTGCTTTTTCAAGAACTTTAATACGACTTTCAATTGTATTTAATTTTTCTAAGATCTCACTTGATAGGGATGTCTCGTTTGCGTTTAGTGTCCCTAAATGTATAAAACATAAAAGAGTAGAAAGTATTAAATAAATAGTTCTGTGCATAATATCAAAACATTAAATTGATAATGCGATAAAACCTTTATTTATGTCGAAATAAAGGCGTAAAACTTAGTTAGTTCTTACGGTTACAGATCTACGATTTTGTGCCCAGGCTTTATCATTTGATGCGTTAACAACTGGTTTTTCCTTACCAAAACTAATTGTAGTTATTCTATTCGCACTAATACCTTGTGACATTAAGTAATCTTTAGCTGCATTAGCTCTACGATCACCTAAAGCTAAGTTATATTCCCTTGTACCTCTTTCATCAGCATGACCTTCAATTGCGATAGTAACTGAACCATTAGCCTTTAACCATGCTGCTTGTTTAGATAGAGTGTCTTGAGCGTTAGAATTAAGTGCAAAACTGTCATAAGCGAAGAAGACTCTGTCTGGTACATCTACAGCTAGCATTTCAACAGTTTCAGATCCTACATAAACTCCATCAACAACTTGAGGGCCAGATGATGTTGAAGAAGATGAACTTGACGATGATGAAACTGTTTCATCTGGAACAGTTGCACAAGCTGCTATAATTAAAGCAGACATTAAAATTATTGAATATCTAAGAAAAGATTTAAAAATCATTACATTACTCCCGTAAATAGTTGTAAGCCCTTGAGGTACTTTATTCATTAAATAACACAAGTCTACAAGAAATTCCCTATAAATTTCATATAAAACTACCTTTTTTGGGGTTTTTAATTAATTTTGTATTAATTTTGACCACGATGGATCTGAAGCATCGCCTGGTGTCACTAATTTCCTCTCATTAAACCCTGTTAAATCAATAGACCAAATGGAAGCTGAATGCCCTTTACCGCTGCTATCGGCTTTTGTTTCACGGTAAAAAATTAAAACTCTTCCATTCGATGACCAAGAGGGTGCTTCTTGATACCAGTTTTCTGTTAAGAGCCTTTCCCCAGTTCCATCTGTTCTCATGACACCGATAAAATATTGTCCTTGAAAATTTTTAGTGAAAGCTATCAGATCACCTCTTGGAGACCATACTGGAGTTGCATAGTTTCCACTTCCTTTAGAAATTCTTTTTTGATTTCTTCCATTACTATCCATTACATAAATTTGTTGAGATCCACCACGATCCGAATTGAAAGTTATTTTTTTACCATCCGGCGAATAACTTGGGGATGTATCGATTGCCGGACTATCAGTCAACCTTTCAACAACCCGGGAATTTAAATTCATGACATAGATGTCAGAATTACCCTCTCTTGCTAAACTCATTATTATTTTATTTCCATCAGGTGAAAATCTAGGCGCAAATGTCATGCCAGGAAAATCTCCTACTACTTCTTGGATCCCGGTTTGAATATTAAGAAGGTAAACTCTAGGTAAATTTTTAAAGTATGACAAATATGTAATTTCCTGTCGTACTGGATTGAATCTTGGAGTTAAAACAAGTTCTTTTCCACTGGTCAAAAATTTGTGATTAGCTCCATCTTGATCCATTATAGCTAACTTTTTTACTCTATTATTTTTTGGACCTTCCTCAGCAACATATACAATTCTTGTATCAAAATAACCTTCTTCACCTGTTAATCTCTCATATATTTTATCAGCAATCATATGGCTGATTCTTCTCCAATTATCAGGTGTAGTAATTAGTACTAAACCTTCTATCTCTTTTTCAGCAAGTGTATCCCATAGCCGAAATTCGACTTTTAGCCTTCCATCTTCAATTTTTAAATCACCAGTTACAAGGCCTTGAGAATTAATCAGTCTCCAATCAGCGAATCTTGGCTTTAGATGAAGAGATTTATTTTCTTGAATGAAAGCCTTTTCATCAATTGAGTTAAAAAGACCTGTGCTCTCTAAATCATTTTGAATAACACCTCTTATTTTTGAGGGCAGATCAGTATTTGTTATTTTTTCATTACCATCATGAAAAAAATTTGTGATTGCTATGGGCAGGGGTTCCCTATTTCCTTCGGTTATATCAATTTCAATGGTTGCATAAGAATTAAAAGAAAAAGGAATTAAAAAAAGCAAAAATAAAAGAATATTTTTCATACTAGCCTCTTAAGATTTCTCTTGGATCAAAATTTAATTGAAGGCTTTTCCAGCTTTCATATCGTTCTACTTCAGGAACTTTGATTGGGTCACATCTTCTTACCGCTCTAAGCGCACTTTCTGCAAGAGTTCTGAAATATTTTTCACTAGGCTTATTCATTCTCTCATGTTGAATAACTTCTGGTGGCTTCTGCAGAGTTCCATCAGTATTTAGTAGAATCTTTATTTTCACAATCATAGTATCATCAAATGGAATTCCTAATGGGATACTCCAACATTGCATGAATTGAGCACGAATAGCATCTTCCTCGCTTAATGTCAGCCTTTTATTGAGTGAAGGCTTACTGTCTAATACCTCATAATCCTTTTCTGGTATGTCCTCAATTTTTGTCTTTGTGTCTTTTTGCTTATCTATTAATTCTGCTAACTTTAAAGGATCAAACATATCTTTCTTCTTTGTCTGAGGTTTTCTTATTGGCATATTTTCTATCATCTTTTTTTCAATTTTTTTCTCAACTTTTTTTACTGTATCTTCAACTTCCTCTGTTTTTTTATTTGATTTTTCATCTTTTGGTTTTGAAATTGGACGGGTTAATTTTTCTTCTTTTTTTTCTTTTTCTTCATTTTTTTCTTCTACAGACTTTTGTACTGATTTTTCTGGAACGTTAGTTACTTTAGAAATCTCAATTAACTCAATTTGAATAATTGGTGGAGTATCAATTTTAGGGTCATTAAATATAGGTAAGGAAAAAACTGTAAATACAAGTATTAGAGAATGAAGTATTATTGAGCCTAAAACAGATAACCTCATAAAAATTATTCATGCCCTCTTAATTTTCTTTAGGTTTTGTTATTAATGCAACTTTCGAAAATCCTGAGCCAGAGAGTTCTCCAAGAATTTCCATAACTTCACCATAATTAATTCCTTCGTCTCCTCTGACATAAATTTTTGTATCCATTTTATTGTCTGTAATTGCTTTTAGTTTTGGCACAAGTTCTCCTACTTTAATTAGTGTTTCTTGAATAAAAATTTCAGACTCAGAGTTGATTGTGATCTCTAAAGGCTCATCATCAGACTGCAGGCTATCAGCGTTACTGTCAGGTAGGTCAACTTGCACTCCTACTGTAAGAAGCGGTGCAGTTACCATAAAAATTATTAATAAAACCAACATTACATCAACAAAAGGTGTAACATTAATTTCACTAAATGGTTTTGATCTATTCATTCGTGCCACAGGATACTTTTGAGAAACACTTAGCTACTCAAACCTCTTGAAAAAATTATATTGAAGTGTTCTTTAAAACGATACATTCTTGCATTTTCATCATTTACCTGACTAGTGAAAATATTATAGGCAATAACTGCTGGAATCGCTGCTAGCAAACCTAACGCTGTTGCAAAAAGAGCTTCTGCTATGCCCGGTGCGACTACGGCCAGAGAGGTATTCCTAGAAATAGCGATTGATTGAAAAGAATTCATTATGCCCCACACAGTTCCAAATAATCCAATAAAAGGAGTAGTTGCGCCGATTGTTGCAAGATAACTAAAATACTCTGACATTTTTTCATTTTGAAAATCTATAGCTGCGTCAATTTTTCTATTAATTCGATCTATAAGAGTGTCTATTTTTTTCTCACTAGATTTATTAGATTTTTCAATTTCTTCTACTGCTTCCTCAAATACATATTTTATTGGACTTTCATCTAATGTAGCTACGCTTGAGCTAATGTCTTTGAGTGAACGACCTGACCAGAATTCAGTTTCAAATTCTTTACTTTTTTTACTTAGTGATCGAAACAATCGAATTTTATGAATAATTATTGTCCATGAATAAATTGAAGCGGCAAATAGGATTAGAATTACTAATTTTACAACTATATCAGCTCTGAAAAATAATGAGATTAGAGAAAATTCGTCATTAATTTGTGATACAGCTACTATTTCTTCATTTTCCATATTTACTTCTCAGATATTAATATGTCTTAAATAGGGCACTAGTTATCACTCCTAGAGTCTAACATTGCTTTATAAAATTTTAGAAAATCATCTAACCTTAAAACACACAATGACTCACCAGTTGACTCTCTATTCCGTCTAGTAATTACGATTGGCGTATCTTCTGATTTAGATAATTCTGCATTAAATTCAGCCTGTTTAATTGACTCGTGGATCTTGAACTTTTCAGTCCTCTTTGCTTCTACAAAAATATGGGGTGTATTTTTTAAATCACTTCCACCCGATGACTTTACAGCGCCACCTCCCGAAAGTGGCATCCTCTGAACTTTATCATCACCATCAAACATTTTTTCATTTAAATACTTAGCAAGCTCTCGCTCATACCCATCACCTTTTCTCTTTGGTGCACTTCCTGCCATAAAAACGAATCAAGTTTATTGATAAGTTAAAGGATAAATAAAAATCATTTATTTTAAAGGGAATAAGTTAAGCTAAATTATTAATTTCATCTTCATTTGCTTCAAAATTTGAGTAGACATGTTGAACATCCTCATCATTTTCAAGTTCGTTAAGCAAATTAAAAAGGGATTTAAGTTTTTCTCCCTCAATATTTATTTGACTTGTTGGCTTCCATTGAAACCCCGAAGCATTTGGCTCTCCAATTTCTTTTTGAAGAAGATTATAAAAATTTGATAACTCGTCTGGTTTACATAACCCCTCAAAAAAATCTTCATCAAATAAGCAATCATCTGCACCACTGTCTATTGCTTTATTAAAAAATTCCTCCTCACTTACCTCCAAACTTTCTTTATCATATCTTACGTAACCATAATGGCTAAATGCATGTGAAACTGATCCTGTTTCACCAAGAGATCCACCGAATTTCTGAAATGCTGTTCTAACATTAGAGGCTGTGCGGTTCTTATTATCAGTGAGAGCTTCAACAATAATAGATGTACCACCTGGACCAAATCCTTCATATCTCATTTGGTCGTAATTAATATGATCTTTTTCAGAAGATTTTTTAATTGCCCTTTCTATATTATCTTTTGGAAAGCTGTTGGCCTTAGCTAATTGAATTGCTGATCTTAGTCTCGCATTCTGTTCTGGATCAGGAGCGCCAAGTTTCGCAGCAACAGTTATTTCTTTTGAAATTTTTGAAAATAAACTGGCTCTTTTTTTATCTTGAGCTCCCTTGCGGTACATTATGTTTTTAAATTTGCTATGACCAGCCATTCATAATCCTATTTGTCCACCTAATTTAATTTGCTCTATTCTATTTGCTAAAATATTTTCTGTGTTTGTATCTATAACCACTCCACATAAAGTTCCCTCTCCCATGGCAGGTTTTAATCTTACTTTTTTATTATCTTGAGTTGCAAATTTACCCACAAATCCTTCTTTTTCTGTGCCAATCACTGAATTGTAATCTCCACACATGCCAGCGTCTGTTTGATACGCTGTTCCATTTTCAAGTATCATTGTATCAGATGTAGGAACATGAGTGTGCGTCCCAACAACAGCTGTAACTCTTCCGTCTAAGTGATGCCCCATAGCCATTTTTTCACTTGTAGCTTCAGCATGAAAATCAAGAAAAATACTATTAGGTTTTTCCTTATCTATATGGCTTAAAACTTCTTCGATTTTAAAAAAAGCATTATCACAAGATCTCATAAATAAATTTCCCATTATATTTATTACCGCGATTTTTGATTTATTTTTTGTCTCATAAATATTGAAACCTAGGCCAGGAGATCCCTCAGCAAAATTATATGGCTTTAGAAGGTTTGGATCTTTATCAATATATTCTGTAATGCCTTTTTGATCCCAAACATGGTTTCCGGTGGTGATTACATCAATTCCATAGGAATACAAATCTTTACATATTTCTTCTGTAATACCAAATCCTCCAGCAGCATTTTCACCATTAGCAATGATAAAATCAGGTTTATATTTTTTGATTACTTCTGGCAAATAGTCTTTAACTACTTGCCTTCCTGAGCGGCCCACAATGTCTCCTAAAAAAACTATCCTCATTAAACTTTATATAAATATTTTTCTGTTAAAATCCAATCAAGTTTTTCATCATGAGGCTCTATTGGTAAATTTTTATACTCTTGAAAAGTAAAACCAACTCCAACTTTTGTAATATCTTTATTACTATTTATATACTTATCGTAAAAGCCTCCCCCATATCCAATTCTATATCCATCATCATTAAACGCTAAAAGTGGAACTAAAATAATTTTAGGCTTTATGTTTTCACTATTAGGATCTGGCTCTTTAATGCCGTACTTATTTACTATAAAACTAGTATCTTCATCATATTTTTTAAATTGCATGTTTCTATTTTTTTCATCAATTGAGGGTAGGCATTTTGTTATTTTTTGATTATTTAGCATGTCATGAATGAGTTCTGTATTTAACTCATTTCTAAAACTAACATAAGACCCAACACATTGATGGTCTTTTAAAAGTGGTTTCAGATGTATGTGCGCTTTATTCTTAGTCTCGAATAAACTAGAGAGCTCTGACCTTCGATTTAATAAGAACTTTCTTATAATTTTTTTTTCGTAACTATTCTTATGTTCAAATTCAGACATAAGTAAAATATGAATTACAACGACTAGTTAATTGAAGATAGTTTTGTCAAAAGATCATTTAATTTGCTATTACTTTCATTTACAAAATCTTTATTAGCAGTTTCATTATTTACTAATTCTTGGTCTTTTGATTTCAGTAATGTTTCTAATTCTTCTATTTTCTGAATACCTTTTTCAAGATTTGAATTGAGATCCTGAACTTCATCGGCAATTAAGAGTGCAGCCATCACCATTAAACGCGTCTCACCAATTTTTCCAAAACGCCCTGTGAGCTCTCTTACTTTAGTATCGATCTTTGAACTTAATTGTTTTAAATGGTTTTCTTCACCTGGGTCACATACAATTGCGTAATTTTGATCATTGATATTTACAGTAATTTCAGGCATTTTTTAAGAATCTAGAATATCCTTTATCGTATAGATATTCTCGTCTAATTGTGAGGAAATACTTCCAGCAAAATTTTTTAATTCCATAAAATCGGACTTTAAAATCTTAATTTCATTTTCAAGATGAGCATTTTGCTCAGTTAATTGAGAATTCTTCATTTCTAGCTCTGCTAACCGCTGAAGTTTATTTGAAAGTCTATTAATTTCGTCATTGAGGTCGTTAATTGTGGATGAAATATTTGCTTTAGCCTCGTTTATGACAGACATCTATAGCCCCTAAATGTTTATGGAAGAATTTAACTGTGTTTTTTGAGATGCGTCAACTTTTAAAATATTTAATTCTGTGTATATTTTACTTTAAGATTAAGACATTATAATTTATGACTCTTTTATAAAGTGTTCTTTATAATACCTGCATTTATCAATGGTAAAATTGGATGAAAATTTCAAATAATCAAAAAGAAGTAACTCATAACGACTTAGCAAATGCTATTAGGTTCCTTTCCATTGATGCCGTAGAGAAAGCTAAAAGTGGGCATCCAGGTCTTCCAATGGGAATGGCTGATGTTGCCACAGTATTGTTCAGAAAATTTTTAAAGTTCAATCCGGGTTCGCCAAAGTGGCATGATCGGGACAGATTTATACTTTCTGCTGGTCATGGTTCAATGCTTCTTTATTCCTTATTATTTTTAACTGGATACAAAGATATTTCTATCAGAGATATTAAAAATTTCAGGCAACTGAATGGTAAGTGTGCAGGTCATCCAGAGTTTGGTCACATAAACGGTATCGAAACTACTACTGGTCCATTAGGTCAAGGACTTGGAAATGCTGTAGGCATGGCCCTAATGGAAAGATTACTAGCAAATGAATTTGGAAATAAAATGTGTAATCACTTCACATACGTTATCGCAAGCGATGGAGATCTCATGGAAGGCATAAGTCATGAAGCTGCCTCTTTTGCTGGTCATCAAAAACTGAATAAGTTGATAGTTTTTTTTGATGACAATGGAATTTCTATTGACGGTCCTGTCAAACTCTCAAATTCAGAGAAAACTATTGATCGTTTTAAATCATATAATTGGAACACCATAAAAATTAATGGGCATAAAGTTGATGAGATTGAAAAAGCAATAAAGAAAGCACAAAAATCTTCTAAGCCTACAATAATTAGCTGCAAAACAAAAATTGGTTATGGTTCACCAAATAAACAAGGTAAATCATCTTCACATGGCTCTCCTCTTGGGATAGATGAAATTAATTTAACACGTAAAAAGCTTAACTGGAATTTTAAACCGTTTGTTATACCTAAAGATATAAGTGAGGAATGGCTTCTTTCAGGAAAAAGATCAAAAGGAGATTTTTCAGAATGGAAAAAAAATTTTGATAAATTATCGAAGAAAAAAAAGATTGAGTATAATCGAAGGATCAATGGAGTTCTTCCCAAGGATCTAAAAAAAATATTAAATAAATTTAAGAAAAATTCTATAAATAACCCAATTTCAACAGCGACTAGGCAATCTTCTGAAATGGTAATTAATGCAATTGCTCCCCACATGCCAGAGTTGCTTGGTGGATCAGCAGATCTTACTGGATCAAATAATACTAAAGGTTCTAAAATGCTGTCTCTAGATAAAAGTAATCATTCTGGAAAGTATATTTATTATGGTATCCGAGAGCATGGAATGGCAGCAATAATGAATGGCATTGCTCTTCATGGAGGCGCTATTCCGTTTGGTGGAACTTTTTTAATATTCGTTGATTATTTAAAACCATCATTAAGACTTTCAGCTCTAATGAATCAAAGAGCAATTTATATTTTAACTCATGATTCTATTGGATTAGGTGAAGATGGCCCAACTCATCAACCTATTGAACAACTTGCATCATTAAGAGCCACTCCTAATGTAAATGTATTCAGGCCAGCAGATACTATCGAAACTGCTGAGTCATGGGAACTAGCATTATCGAATAAGAAAGGACCAAGTGTTATAGCTTTAACTAGACAAAAATTAGAACCTGTTAGGAAAGTTTACAAAAGTAAAAATTTATCCGAGCTTGGTGCATATGAATTAATCTCAAATTCAAATGAGCCTGATATAAGCATCTTTGCCTCTGGATCAGAGGTGCAAATAGCTCTCGAAATGATGAAAATCTTAAATAAGAAAAAGAAAAAAGTTAGAATTATTTCAGTTCCTAGCTTTGAACTATTTTTAAAACAGAATGCAAGTTACAGAAAGAAAATTCATGGAAAATCAAAGCTGAATGTAACAATAGAAGCAGCTTCTGGCCTGGGTTGGAATTTAGTATGCCCAAATAACGCAATAAATATAAGTATTGAAAAATTTGGTGCAAGCGCTCCATACCAAAAATTGTATGAGACTTATGGTTTAACTGCGAAAAAAATATTAAAAAAGATAAATAATAAAATATAAGGAGTTTTGAATGGCTGTAAATGTAGCAATTAGTGGTTTTGGAAGAATAGGTAGATTAATATTAAGATCAATCATCGAAAGTGGAAGAAAAGATGTAAATGTTGTTGCTATTAATGATTTAGCTCCAATTGAAACAAATGCGTTTCTTCTGTCCAATGACACTGTTCATGGACCATTGAAACAAAAAATAGGCGTTAGTAAGAATAAGATCATAATAGGTAAGAAATCTATCAATGTTTATTCTGAAAGAGATCCATCCAAATTACCTTGGAAAAAATTAAAGATAGATATTGCCTTAGAATGTACAGGATTATTTACATCTAAAGATAAGGCAGGTATGCATATTAAAGCAGGTGCGAAAAAAGTTTTAGTTTCTGCTCCATGTTCTGATGCTGATAAAACTATTGTTTACGGTGTTAATGAGGATGTATTAGGTAAAAATGATCTAGTGGTGTCTAATGCTTCCTGTACTACAAACTGCTTAGCGCCTGTTGCAAAAGTTCTGCATGATAATTTTTCAATCGTACATGGTTATATGACAACAATACATGCATTTACGGGTGATCAAAGTGTCCTTGATACCTTTCACCCTGATCTTAGAAGAGCAAGAGCTGCGTCTTTATCGATGATACCTACTTCCACAGGTGCTGCTAAAGCAGTTGGTTTAGTGATGCCAGAATTATCAGGAAAACTTGACGGCACAGCTATAAGAGTTCCAACGCCAAATGTGTCTCTAGTAGATTTTAAATTTGTCGCAAGAAAAAAAATGACAACTGTAAAAATAAACAAGTTGATGGAAAATGCATCAAAATCAAAAAAATTAAAGGGCATATTAAGCGTTAATTCTGAGCCACTTGTTTCTTCTGATTTTAATCATAATCCCTCGTCTTCAAATTTTGATTTAACTCAAACACAAGTAATTGAAAGTACATTTGGGAGAGTTCTTAGTTGGTATGATAATGAGTGGGGTTTCTCAAACAGGATGTGTGATACTGCAGTTGCTATGAAAAAAGCACGATAATGCTTAATCTTGACGGTATTAAAAAATTAGATCAGCAAAATAAAAAAATATTGATCAGATTTGATTTAAATGTGCCAGTAAACACAAGTGAAGAATCAAAAGAATTAATCATTAATGATCGTATTCTGCGAATTAAACGATCAGTTGATGAAATCAGAAAAAAAAACAACAAAATTATCATCTTATCTCATCTAGGTCGCCCAAAAGGAAAGAGAGACGACAATCTAAGTCTTAAAAAAATACTACCACAGATTTCACAAACTCTTGACCATGAAGTTATTTTCATTGATGACTGCATAGGCCAAGGCGTGATAGATCAGATAGAAAAAGCTAGCCAAAATTCTGTTATTCTTTTGGAAAATTGTAGATTCTATAAGGAGGAAGAAAATAACGATCAAGAATTTGCCAAAAAACTATCATCTTTAGCAGACGCATACGTTAATGATGCATTTGCTTGCTCGCATCGAGCTCATGCATCTGTGGATGCAATTACTAAATATATTCCATCATATTGCGGCACCATGCTCGAAGAAGAACTTTTAAATCTCAATCAGGCATCGTTCAGTCCTACTCAGCCTGCAATTACTATTTTAGGAGGATCAAAAATCTCCACAAAAATTACAGTTCTTAAGAAGCTCACTGAAAAAATGGACTCGATTGTTATTGCTGGAGGTATGGCAAATAATTTTTTAGAATTCTATGGTTCTGATATAAAGAAATCTCTTAAGGAGAATGATGTTTCAGAAATATGCAGCGAAATTGTTGATTTTGCCAAACAGAATAAGTGTGAGTTAGTTTTGCCTATCGATGTAACAACTTCACCTGGGTTAGACCGAAAAGACGAAACAAAAATATCTAGCATTAATGAAATTGAAGACAACCATATGATACTTGATATTGGACCGCAAACTGTAAAAAAAATAAAATCTATGATTGATTTCGCCTCTACTGTTTTTTGGAATGGTCCCGTAGGGGTATTTGAAAAAAAGCCTTTTGATAAAAGTACTATTGAAATTGCTAAATATATAGCTAAGAGTACTCATGAAAAAAAAATAAATTCATTTGCTGGTGGTGGTGATACAATAGCTGCGATGAGCCTTGCTGGTGTTAAAAGTGATTTTACTTACGTTTCCACAGGTGGAGGCGCATTACTTGAATTAATTGAAGGAA
>ENA-OSEY01001849-OSEY01001849.1-marine-metagenome-genome-assembly--contig:-NODE-1849-length-14151-cov-2.823362_pt1 | contig 14151 bp, 10 predicted proteins | sample MGYA00248465_ERZ534230 | MGnify/ENA primary metagenome ERZ534230 (study PRJEB26409, sample SAMN06344110) | marine metagenome | isolation source: Sea water from surface | place: Atlantic Ocean:Southern...
GATGAACTTGAAAAATTGAGCGAATTTGATCCACTTACAGGAGAAAAAATAAAAACAATGAATTCTGTTAGAATTTACGCAAATTCACATTATGTCACTCCTAGACCAACACTCAATCAGGCAATAAAAAAAATAAAAATCGATTTATTAAAAAGGCTAGAAGAGTTAAATAAAAATAGTCAATTGTTGGAGGCTCAAAGATTAGAACAAAGAACAAATTTTGATCTTGAAATGTTAGAAGCTACTGGTTCCTGTAATGGAATTGAGAATTATTCTAGATATTTAACAGGAAGAAGTCCTGGTGAGCCACCTCCAACACTATTTGAATATATCCCTGATAATGCAATTATTTTTGCTGATGAAAGTCATGTTGCAATCCCTCAATTAGGTGGAATGTATAGAGGTGACCATAGAAGAAAACTCACTCTTTCAGAGCATGGTTTTAGGTTACCTTCATGTATGGATAATAGGCCATTAAAATTTGAAGAATGGGATGCAATGAGGCCACAATCGGTATTTGTTTCAGCAACACCAGGTAATTGGGAATTATCTGCTACAGAAGGTGTTTTTGTTGAACAAATAATTAGGCCAACCGGTTTAATTGATCCACTTGTAGAGATAAGACCTCTTGGAAATCAGGTTGATGATCTTTTACATGAAGTAAATTTAGCATCAAGAAATAATCATAGAACGCTATGTACTGTTTTAACAAAAAGGATGGCAGAGGATTTAACAGAATTTCTTAATGAAAAAGGTGTAAGAGTTCGTTACCTTCATTCTGATATAGATACATTAGAAAGAATAGAGATCATAAGAGATTTAAGACTTGGTACTTTTGATGTTCTTGTTGGGATAAATCTTCTAAGAGAAGGTTTAGATATTCCAGAATGTGGGTTGGTTGCTATTTTAGATGCTGATAAGGAAGGTTTTTTAAGATCTCAAACCTCACTTATACAAACAATTGGTCGTGCTGCAAGAAATATTGACGGAAAAGTCATAATGTATGCTGATAAAATAACAACAAGTATTAGAGTCGCTATTGATGAAACAAAAAGGAGAAGAGAGAAGCAAATTGCCCATAATAAAAGAAATAATATTACACCTGAAAGTATACAGAAGAATGTAAAAGATGTTTTAGAAGGTGTTTTTGAAGGTAAAACAGATTTAGAAAGAGTAACTGCAAAAATTGAAACATCCCAAAAAGTTGGTGGTAACCTAGAAGCTCATTTAAAAGTTTTAAGGAAAGAAATGTTTGATGCAGCTGAGAATTTAGAATTTGAAGAGGCTGCTCGATTGCGTGATGAGATAAATCAGCTTGAGAGAGTTGAACTATCTATAATTGAAAATCCGTTTTTAAGACAATCTGATTTGAAGAATGATAACGATATGTTCAAGACAAAAGGTAGATCAAAGGGAGGTATTGCAGGAACACGTACATTAAGAAGTAAAGCTAGAATGATACAAAACTAAGCCCCAGATGATGTTTTTTTTACTTGATATACACCATTTATTAGCCACTCATCTTGACCGTAATTTTTAATTTCGTAATCAAACATAAAAATTCGTTCATTTTTATCTATAAAAAGAACACGTTGTATTAAACTTTCATTAAATAAAGTAAACTCTAAAAATTTAAATTCTTTTGGTTCCCAAATCATTGGGTAAGCAGACTTAACCATTGAGCCAAATTTATCAGCATTAGTAAATTTTGATTTTATAAATGGAGAAGCAAAAGAATAGGCTTTATTGGTATCAAAATTTTGAAATGCATTAATCTGAGACGATATAATCAGTTGCACCTTTTTCTCAAGGTTTGATATTTTTTTTGTATCAGCAAAAATTTTTTCAGTGGAAGATATCAAAAAAAATGGTAAAAAAAATAGTATGATTATAATTAAGAAATTTCTAGATAAGGTATGCATTTAAGAGCCCTTTTATTTAAAAACAAGATGTTTATTATATAGTTATATCTAAAAAAAAAATAAGTTTAATTTTTAGAAAAATTTTTAATTAAAGACTCAATCTTTTGCAAATTAGTGTTCTTGTTTCTTCTATTCCATAGATTGAGATAAAACCTCCTAATTTTGGACCAGATTTAGCACCTAAAATAACCTCATAAAATGCAGAAAACCAGTCCCTTAGGTTATCAAATTTATGATCCTTACCAATAGAAAACAGTAAAGTTTGAATTTCTTCAATTTCACAATCGCTCTTAAGATTTTCTAATCTGTGATACAAATCAATTAATGCATCTTTCTCAATTATAGAAGCATTACGAAATTTTTTATTAGGTTTCACAAAGTCCTGATAATAATTAATTGCATATTTTACTGCTCTTTCCAAGTCAGGATGTTTACTAGCAACTATGTTAGGTTTATAACGTTTAATAAATGTCCACAATGTTTTCTCATCCTCTGAACCGGAAGCTGAAACTAGGTTCAATAGCATTGAGAAGTTTATTATCATGTTTGAAAAGGGTGGATTTCCAGCATGAATATGCCATACTGGATTATTAAATTTCTCTTCTTCTTTTTGGTCAATAAATTTATTAAGATGTTGGTGATAATCATCAACCATTTTGGGTATAACATCAAAGTAGAGTCTTTTTGCAGTTTTAGGTTTTTGGAACATAAAAAAACTTAAAGAATCTTGATCTGCATATCTTAACCAATCCTCTATTGATAAACCATTACCTTTTGATTTTGATATTTTTTGGCCATGTTCATCTAAAAAAAGTTCGTAATTTAATAGTTCTGGAGGGTTTCCACCTATTATTCTACATATTTTTGCTGCCAGTTCTGCTGATGGTATAAGGTCCTTTCCAAACATTTCATAATCTACATCTAAAGCAAACCACCTCATTGCCCAATCAGGCTTCCACTGCAATTTTACATTTCCTGATTTAACTGATAATTCTATTTTTTCACCACTTTGTTCAGTGTATGTAATAGTTCCTTTGGTTTTATTTATTTCTTCAATTGCAACTTGTAAAACTTTGCCAGTTATTGGGCTTATAGGAAGAAAGGGTGAGTATGTTTTCTTTCTTTCTTCTCTTAATGATGGTAGTATAACTTCCATAATTTTATCATAGTTCTCGAGTATTTTTATTAAGGCGTCATCAAATATACCATCTTTATAATTTTTAGTAGCTGACTCAAAATTATAATTGAAATTATAGTTATCGAGAAATTCTTTTAATTTTGCATTATTGTGATCGCCAAAACTATTAAATTTTCCAAAAGGATCTCTTACTTTTGTTAGGGGAAGATCTAAATCTTCTTCTAATTTTTCTGGTGTAGGCACATTTGTAGGTATTTTTCTAAGGCCATCTAAATCATCGGAAAAACAAATAAGTCTAGTTGGAGTTTCATTCAAAAAAGAAAACGCTGTTCTAACCATGTTGGTTCTTACTACTTCTCCAAATGTCCCAATATGTGGAAGTCCAGATGGTCCGTATCCAGTTTGAAAAGTAACAAGTTCTTTGTCTTGTTTACTTTTTGATAAACGTTTCAAAACTCTTTTTGCTTCAAAAAAAGGCCAAGAATTAGTTTGATTATAAATATTATTATTAGATTTCATTTGTAAGTAACTATTAATTTCTTTCTATACAGTTAATTCAAATTTAGTATCTCTGATTTATATAGTCGTCAAATTAAAAAAAATATGTTATGCATTTTATATAATGATCAAAAATTTGAATACTAATGGATTAATGAATGCACAAGATGCATTGGTTGCAATTATGGTAGCTGGTGGAGCGTCTGATGAAAATATTTCAAATAGAGAGTTAATATCTATAAGTAGAATAGTTGATCATTTACCAATATTTAAAAGTTATGATCCTTCTAAAATTAAAATTATTGCCGAAACGGTTTTTGATTTATTCGAAGAGGAAGACGGTTTAGATGCATTATTTGGTCTAGTTAAAGAGGCATTACCTGAAAAATTATACGAAACAGCTTATGCCTTGGCATGTGATGTTGCAGCGGCAGATGGTAAACTTCCAGAGGTGCAATTACGTTTTTTAGAAGAGATAAGACATGAGCTTAACATTGATAGGTTACATGGTGCAGCTATCGAAAGAGGTGCTAGGGCCCGACACATGCTAATTGACTAGTCAATTTTAAATTAATCCTGGCCAATACCCTTTTACCCTCAATTTTGTAGATGAAATATTTTTCATTGAACCAGTAACTAATGTCCATACAGGAGGAGATAAATAAGGTAGGAGAAGTGATTTTTCCCTTGGAAGTCTATATTTGCTAAACCGAATTGCCGCTGGAGATAAACCAGCTTTAATTTGATCTCTTGGTCTGGCCATAACACCTATCGGAATATTTTTCATTATCCAATCCCAATTTTTCCAATGATGGAAATTAATGAGATTATCAGCACCCATTATCCATATAAATCTTGCAGCAGGATACATTTTCTTTATTTTGATTAATGTTTGAAACGTATATTTAGTTTTTAATTTTTTTTCTATATCCGTAATAATAACTGACGGATGCACCATAATTCTTTTTGATGCTAGTAATCTATTATTTATATTTGAAGGAGTTTTGTCTTTAATTGGGTTTCCTGGACTTACAAGCCACCACAATTTCGATAAATTAAAAATTTTTATTGCTGTTTTTGAAATATGAATATGCCCTTGATGTGGAGGATCGAATGAACCACCTAGTAATCCAATAGTTAACCCTGGTAATACTAAAGGATAATCCTTCAATTTAGACTCCTACAAATAATTGGTGATTACTCACTATAGATTTTATAATATACTATAGCTTATATAATATATATAAGCTTTGTGATAATAAATCTTAAAACTAAAAGTTAGTTATAAATGATTTTTTAAAAATCGAAATAGGTTAGTTATAAAATTAATAAAGGGTAAAATTTATGTCATCAGTTAAATACATCTATCATATGCAAGAATTAACTAAATCTTATCCAGGTGGAAAAAAGTGTTTTGAAAATATACACCTTTCTTTTTTACCAGGCGTTAAAATTGGTGTAGTTGGAGTAAATGGTGCTGGTAAAAGTAGTCTAATGAAAATAATGGCTGGAATAGATAAGGATTATACTGGAGAGGCTTGGGCTGCAGAAAATATAAATGTTGGGTATTTACCTCAAGAACCAATTTTAGATACTGATCTGAGTGTAAGAGAAAACGTATTAAATGCAGTTGCAGACAAAAAAGCATTAATAGATGAGTTTAACAAAGTAGCAGAAAAATTAGCTGAAAATTATTCTGAAGAAATAATGGATGAGATGACAAAACTTCAAGATAAAATTGATTCTCAAAATCTTTGGGAATTAGATAATCAAATAGATGTGGCTATGGATGCATTGAGATGCCCAAATGATGATTTAAGCGTTAAAGAGCTTTCTGGAGGTGAAAAAAGAAGAGTTGCCCTATGCCAGCTTTTACTTAAATCACCCGAGTTGCTCTTGTTAGATGAGCCAACAAACCATTTGGATGCAGAAACAGTAGACTGGTTGCAAAGATATTTAATCAATTACAAAGGTACATGTTTAATAGTAACACATGATAGATATTTTCTTGATAAAATTACAGGTTGGATACTTGAGTTAGACAAGGGAAAAGGACTTCCATATGAAGGTAATTATACATCTTGGCTAGAACAAAAAGCTCAGAGATTAGAAATTGAAGGAAAAGAAGACAAAAAGAAACAAAGAGTATTAGAAAAAGAATTGGAGTGGATAAGACAAGGTGCTAAAGCACGTCAAGCTAAACAAAAAGCAAGGATTAAATCTTATGAAGAACTCGCAGGATCTTCAGAAAAGATTAAGCAAACAAATGCACAGATCATTATTCCTAATGGTGAAAGATTGGGGTCAAAAGTAATTGAAGTTAAAAATTTAAGTATGCATTATAAAGATAAAATTTTATTTGATGGCTTATCTTTTATTTTACCAGCTGGTGGAATTGTTGGAATCATTGGTCCAAATGGAGCAGGTAAAAGTACGCTCTTTAAGTTAATTACTGGGATCGAAAAACCCTCAGATGGAGAAGTTATTTTGGGTGATACTGTTAAGTTATCTTATGTTGATCAAAGTAGAGATGATTTGAACAGTATTAATACAGTATGGGAAGAGGTTTCTGGAGGTCAAGAAATTGTTCAACTTGGTGAATTAGAAGTTAACTCAAGAGCATATTGTAGTTCTTTTAATTTTAGAGGAGTAGATCAACAAAAGCCCATAAGTAAATTGTCAGGAGGAGAAAGAAACAGAGTTCATATAGCAAAAATGTTAAAATCTGGAGGAAATGTTTTAATGTTGGACGAACCAACAAATGATCTAGATGTAGAAACTCTAAGTGCTCTAGAATACGCTATTTCTGAATTTTCCGGGAGTGCTATGGTAATTAGTCATGATAGGTTTTTTTTAAACAGGATTTGTACTCACATTCTGGCATTTGAAGGCAACAGTCATGTTGAATGGTTTGAAGGAGATTATGATAGTTACATTCAAGATAAAAAAAGGAGATTAGGGGAGGAAGCAGTAAATCCAAAAAGAACAAAATACAGAAAATTTTTAGTATAAAAATCTTGTCCTATTGATTACTATATTTTGGGAATCTTGCCTAAAAAAGGCAATAATTTTCCCATATCCGGTCCTACACTGTTACCTGTTAAAGCTTTTCTCAAGGGTAAAAAAAGATTTTTTCCTTTTCTACCAGTTTTGTCAGAAACCTTAGTAGTCCATGTTTTCCAGGTATCTTTATTAAATGGCGCCTCAGGTAATGCTGCTAGTGCTGTTCTTACAAACTCTAAATCTTCCTTATCTATAACAGGGGAAATGCCATTAGTACATAAATCCCATAATTTTGATATTTCAGAACGAGAATTTAAATTTTCCTTGATAGCCTCCCAAAAATCTTTTTGAGAGCTATTAGGGATCCCAATATTAGTAAGTTCACTTTCAATTAGATGATATGGAGTAGATCTTAAAAATTTTGCTGACATTGAATTTAAAAGTTTTAAATCAAATTTGGTTGGTGCAGATCCAAATAATGAAATATCAAAAAAATCAAAGATTTCATCAAGAGAATGTAGTAATTTAGGTGATTTTGAAGATCCTATGGCAGACATTAAATTAATCAGTGCCATTGGTTCAATACCAGAATTTCTAATTTCACGAATAGATAATGATCCAATCCTTTTAGATAAATTATCACCTGATGAATCAATTAGTAATGAATGATGGCCATAAATTGGAACATCAAATCCTAAATCTTGTATTAACTGAATTTGTGTCGCTGTATTAGTAAGATGATCTGATCCTCTTACGACGTGGGTAATACAAAAATCTATATCATCGCACACAGATGCTAATGTATATAGAAATTGTCCATCTTCTTTAACAAAAACGGGATCGGAAAGTGATTCAAGATCAATAGATACACTACCTATAATTATATCATTCCAACAAATCTTTTTTTTATCTAATAAAAATCTCCAGTGAGCTTTCTTACCTTTTTCTTCAAATTTTTTATGATCCTCAAGGGACAGTTTCAAAGCAGTTCTGTCATAAATTGGTGGTTTCCCCATATTAAGTTGCTTTTTTCTTTTTAAATCAAGCTCACTTTTAGTTTCATAGCAGGGATAAATTTTATTTTCAGATTTTAAATTTTCGAAGGCTTCGTAATATCGGTCAAATCTAGTTGATTGTCTTTCACAAAAATCCCATTCAATTCCAAGCCACTCTAAGTCTCTTTTAATTTCATCTTCATAAACCTGCTTAGATCTTTCTAAATCTGTATCATCAATTCTTAGTAAAAATTTTCCCTTATTTTTTTTTGAAAGCAAAAAATTAAAAAGAGCGGTTCTGATATTACCAACGTGTAAATATCCTGTAGGTGACGGGGCAAACCTTGTTAAAAAAGTCATAGACTGTCCCGCCAATTTTGCACTATTGGATAGCGACGACTTAATTGAAATGAATTTTCAGTTAAATGTACACCTGGAGCAGATTGAAATCTTTTATATTCTGACTGAAAGACTAATTGTTCAATTTTTTTAACCATATTGTATTCATGACCTTTATTAACTATTTCAGATATGGACATATCATGTTCTATAAGGCATTCAAGTATTGAATCCAATATCTCATATGGAGGTAAGTTATCTTGATCTGTTTGGTTAGGACGGAGTTCAGCAGTTGGTTGTTTTTCTAATATACTAACTGGTATAATTGGACCTTTAGACCCTTTCATCCAACTCTCATGGAATAAGTTTCTCCATTTGCAAATTTGATATAATCTTGTTTTATAAAGATCTTTAATAGGATTATAGCCTCCACACATATCACCATAAATTGTAGAATATCCAACTGCTAATTCTGACTTATTCCCTGTAGTAAGCAATAGTCTTCCAGACTTATTGGATAGTGCCATTAATATTAATCCTCTTAGTCTGGACTGAATGTTTTCTTCAGTTTCATTTTCTTTTTGATCTAAAGAAGGTGGAAATAAAGTTTCTTTAATTAAGTTGTAGATTTTAGAAATGGGAATAGTTTTAATACTACAATTCAAGTTTTTTACTAATTCGTCAGCATCAACTATAGACAAATTGCTAGTATATTGTGAGGGTAATTTTATACATTCTACATTTTCATTTCCTAAAATATCTACGGCAATGGTAGACACTAAAGCACTATCAATACCTCCGGAAAGTCCTATTAACACCTTATTAAAACCAGATTTTAAAATATAGTCTTTTGTTCCTTCAGAAATTGCTCTGTAATCTTGAGACAAATCGTTTTTTATATTTGAAAGCTTTTTATTTTTGTTAATAAGAAATGGCTCTTTTTTTTGAAATTCAAAAAAAAATTTCTTCTGCTCAAATTGGGGTAACTGTGCTATAATATTGCCATTATTATTCATTACAAAAGATCCCCCATCAAATACTTGATCGTCCTGACCTCCTACTAAATTTAAATAAATAATGGGTATGTTGTTTTCTGTACACCTTTTAAAAACTTCATTATGTCTTTTTTTTAACTTATGCCTTTCATATGGGGACCCATTCGGAGAAATTAAAAGGTCGGCCCCTTTTTTTTTTAGTATATTTGATACATCACTAAACCATATATCTTCACATATTGGAAAACCAATTTTAATACCATTAATTTCAGCCAAATCTTTAAAACCAGATTGATTAAAATATCTATGCTCATCAAATAAAGAATTGTTCGGTAGATGAAATTTTTTTGAAATTACTTTTGTTTTACCTTTAAAAATAAGTAAGTAAGCATTAAAAAGTTTTTCTTTTTCAAGAATTGGAGCACCTAATAATAGGTGAGTAGATGTTACACATTTTTTTGCCAAAAATTTTATAAATCTTTTGACATCTTCTTGAAATGCCCTTTTAAGTACTAAATCTTGTAGTTGATATCCAGATAGAAACATTTCAGGGAAAGCTAAAACATCCACTTTCTGTTTTGATGCCTCGTCATAAGTATCCATTACAATTTTAGAATTTTTTTCCAAATCTCCTACTGTAGGATTTAATTGGGCTAGCATAATTTTAATTTTTTTATTCATTAGTAAATTTTATCTATTAAATTTATTAAAGTTTATAATATTATGAGAAATATAAATCAAATTTTTGATTTTAATAATTCGGGTTGATCTTTATAGTACTTATGAAATAGATATAATTAATATTTTTTTAGAAAGTAACCAATTAACGACTTTTAATTTTTCATTTTTTTTTTAATTATTCAATATATAAATTGTTTCAAGTGGTAGGTAAGATTTGTTAAGACTGATTATAAATATTTATTTTATTAATTTATTACTTGTTTTTTTTCTGATTGCGCAGATTTCTTTTTCTGATGAAAAAACACAGATAAAGCAATATGAAACAGGTGGTATTTATGAAGGGCAGTTTTTAAATGGCAAACAACATGGGAAAGGTAAGTACACCTTACCCAACGGTTATTACTATGAAGGAGAATGGAAAGAAGGAAAAATTGAAGGTTTAGGAGTTGCCAAATATCCAGATGGTTCCTCATATCAAGGAAATTTTGTAGATGGAAAACATTCGGGTCAAGGAAAACTAATTTTTCCTGATGGAACTTTTTATGAAGGAAATTGGTTGCAAGGAAAATTTAATGGTAAAGGAATCTTGAAATATTCAAATGGTATATCTCTTGAGGGGAATTTTCTTGATGGACAACTTAATGGAAAAGGGATTCAATCAAATAGTAACGGCTATATGTATAACGGTGATTGGAAACTTGGTAAAAAATCTGGAATAGCAGTCATTAAATATGACGGTGGTGGAATGTATGAAGGAGAGGTTATTAACGGAGTGAGACAGGGTTCAGGTAAATTAACTTTGTTGGACGGCTCAGTTTTAGAAGGATTTTTTAATGATGGAACAATTTCTGGCAAGGGATCAATATTATATTCTAATGGTGATAAATATGTAGGTGAACTACTTAATAATAATATTGAAGGCCATGGAACAAAAAAGTTTGCTTCAGGTTCTATATATGAAGGAAAATTCAAAAACAATGTATTCAATGGATATGGTTTGTATAAAACAAATGATGGTTATGAGGCTGAGGGTAATTGGGTTAATGGACAAATTCAAGGGAAAGGTAAAATTACCTATCCCGATTCATCAGTTTATAATGGAGAATTAATTGATGGTGTTCCAAATGGAACAGGTACTATAAGTTACGAAGATGGTAGTAGTTATTCTGGTCAATGGCTTAATGGAAAAATTGATGGATACGGTACAGCAAAATATTCAAATGGTCAGATTTATACAGGAAATTTTAAAAATGGTAAAAATCATGGTAAAGGTAAAATGATCTTTGGAGATGGTTATAGTTATAACGGTTTATGGTCAAATGGATTATTTGATGGGAAGGGTATTGCTGAATATTCAGATGGATCAATATATGATGGAAATTTTAAAATGGGAAAAAGGCATGGGTTTGGAATAATTAAGATGTCTGATGGCTCGATTTTTGAGGGTAATTTTGATAATGGTCAAATAAATGGTGAAGGAGTAGCCATCTACCCAAATGGAGATCGGTACGAGGGATTTTTTAAAAATGGGAAAAGAGAAGGCTCTGGAAAAATTACTTACAAAAGTGGTGTAACCTATGAAGGCCAATGGGAAAATAATAATAGGGTATCAGATTAATTTTTTTGTTTCCTAATTTTTATACTTTAAATAAACTTTAATTTTTTGCTTATATAGTGTAATACTTATTATTGAGAGCAATGTCCTTTGTATGGAGATTTTTATGTCTACAAAAGAAAAAAATAAAGTTTTAATTTTCGATACAACTCTGAGAGATGGTGAGCAAAGTCCTGGAGCTACTATGTCTTTAGCACAAAAGATTGAAATAGCTAGTCTTCTTGATGAAATGGGAGTTGATATTATTGAGGCTGGTTTTCCTATAGCTTCAGAGGGTGATTTTGAAGCAGTATCAAAGATTGGGAAAACTGTAAAATCTGCTAGAGTATGTGGCTTGGCTAGGGCAAGTAAACTTGATATTGAAAGGTGTTGGAGAGCTGTAGAGAATTCAATAAATCCTAGAATACATACTTTCATAGGCACATCTCCTTTGCATAGGGAATTTCAAGTTAAACTTTCTAAAGAAGAAGTTTTAGATAAAGTTTTTGAGACTGTTACATTTGCCAAATCTTTTTGTGATGATGTTCAATGGTCTCCTATGGATGCTACAAGAACAGAGAGCGAGTTTCTAGTTGAGGTAGTAAAAATTGCAATTCAAGCAGGAGCTTCAACCATCAACATCCCAGATACTGTTGGTTATACAGCCCCAAAAGAGAGTGCCAATATAATAAAAAATCTTTTTCTCAAAATTCCAGAATTAAAGAATATTATAGTTTCTACGCATTGCCATAATGATTTAGGAATGGCTACAGCAAACTCTTTAGCTGCAGTAGAGGCTGGAGCAAGACAAGTTGAGTGTACAATTAATGGGTTGGGTGAAAGGGCTGGTAATACAGCTTTAGAAGAAATTGTAATGGCTTTAAAGGTAAGAAAAGATATATTACCTTATGAAACTAATATGATCACTAATAAATTAATTCAAGCAAGCCGTTTGGTTTCAAAAGTTTCTGGATTTCCTGTCCAGTTTAATAAAGCAGTTGTTGGAAAAAATGCTTTTGCACATGAGTCTGGAATACACCAAGATGGAATGTTAAAACATGCTGGTACTTTTGAAATTATGAAACCAGAAGATATAGGTTTAACTGAAACAAATCTTGTTCTTGGTAAACATTCTGGAAGAGCCGCTTTAAGAAAAAAAATTAACGATTTAGGTTACAGCCTTGGTGATAATCAATTACAAGATTTGTTTTACAGGTTTAAATCTTTAGCAGATAAGAAAAAAGAAATTTATGATGATGACTTATTAGCTTTACTTTCTGATACTGCAATGGGGGAGCAAAATGACTTTTTAAAACTTATCGATTTAGATGTTAAATGTGGAACCAAAGTACCTCAAACTGCTAAAGCTACTATTATTATGGAAAATAAAGAATATAAAGTTGAGTCAATTGGGGATGGTCCGGTCGATGCAGTTTTTAATTCAATAAAGAAAGTATTTCCTCACTCAGCTAGGCTTCAACATTTTCAGATACATGCAGTAACAGAGGGTACTGATGCGCAGGCAACAGTTTCAGTTCGATTAGAAGAAGCTGGAAAAATTGTCACTGGTCAGTCTTCTGATACAGATACTGTTGTGGCTAGTGCAAAGGCTTACATTAATTCTTTAAATAAACTTGTCTTAAGAAGACAAAAAAAAGCTCCAAAAGCAATAGCCAATTAATAATATATGGACCAAATATTAATTAATTTATATATTTAATTATTCAGAAATAAATGATAATAATCAAAAAGATTTGATAATGGATAATTTAATATGATTAATTTTTTAAGTAGTTTCTTTTCTGCTGATATGGCTATAGATTTAGGAACAGCTAATACCTTAGTATACGTAAAAGGTAGAGGTATAATATTGAACGAACCTTCGGTTGTTGCTTATCATATTCGGGATGGAAAAAAACAAGTATTAGCTGTGGGCGAAGATGCAAAACTTATGCTTGGTAGAACCCCTGGTTCTATTGAAGCAATTAGACCGATGAGAGACGGTGTAATTGCTGACTTTGATGTTGCTGAAGAAATGATAAAACATTTTATAAGGAAAGTTCATAGGCGAGGGAGTTTTGCAAAACCGAAGATAGTTGTCTGTGTTCCGCATGGAGCTACTCCAGTTGAAAAAAGAGCAATTAGAGAATCTGTTCTTTCCGCTGGAGCAAGAAAAGCAGGTTTAATTGCAGAACCTATTGCTGCAGCGATAGGGGCAGGTATGCCAATAACAGATCCAACAGGATCAATGGTGGTTGATATTGGTGGGGGCACTACAGAAGTTGCAGTTTTATCGCTTGCAGATATTGTATACGCTCGATCTGTAAGGGTTGGTGGTGATAGAATGGATACTGCAATCATATCTTATTTAAGGAGACAACAAAATTTACTGATTGGTGAAGCAACAGCTGAGAGAATAAAAACAACTATAGGTACTGCATTAATGCCTAAAGATGGAAGAGGAGCCCACTCGGAAATAAGAGGAAGAGATCTACTGAATGGTGTCCCAAAAGAAACACAAATTACTCAAGCTCAAGTTACTGAAGCCTTAGCTGAAACAGTTCAGCAAATCTGTGAGGCTGTTATGGCAGCATTAGAAAGTACACCTCCTGATCTTGCAGCTGATATAGTTGATAGAGGTGTAATGCTTACCGGAGGTGGAGCACTTCTAGGAGATTTAGATTTGGCACTCAGAGAGCAGACTGGTTTAGCAATTTCTGTTGCTGATGATTCAATGAACTGTGTTGCATTAGGAACAGGTAAATCTTTAGAGTTTGAAAGACAATTGGCTCATGTGATTGATTATGGTACATAAAATTAATATACTTAACTAAATTATATTAATTAAAAAAAATAAATAATTATGTCTTTAAAGAGTCAAAGAGGCTATGGGTTAGTTTTAAGATATATAATTTTATTAGTAGCTATTATTTTTTTTCTCTTCTTATTTTTATTATGGAGAATTGATAATCATAGGGCCGAAAGG
>ENA-OSEY01001850-OSEY01001850.1-marine-metagenome-genome-assembly--contig:-NODE-1850-length-14147-cov-5.810092_pt1 | contig 14147 bp, 12 predicted proteins | sample MGYA00248465_ERZ534230 | MGnify/ENA primary metagenome ERZ534230 (study PRJEB26409, sample SAMN06344110) | marine metagenome | isolation source: Sea water from surface | place: Atlantic Ocean:Southern...
AGAAAAAAACTTACTTCATGAATTAAAAGCATAATAGAAGAAATAAATAATATTAACGACGCTAAAAAAAAGGTTCTTTTGTAAAGTTTATCAATAAGGAATAATGCTTGAAAAGTAATTACTAAATTTACAATATCTTGCCTTCCAATATCAACTATAAAATGTTGAAGTGTTAGGGGACTAGTAATTACAGTAATTGAAAAAATTAATTTATAGACATTACTTTTTCTATTAAAATCTAAAAAGAATTTTTTATATAAGATAATTAAAAGTAAAATTAAAAAAAATTATGAAAAAAAATATATTATTTGGGTATTTACCTCATCGAATGTTAATCTTAAAATTTCTCCTAAAAAACCCCTTTTGAGAAATTCAAATTCATAATTAAATAAGTATTGAGTTTCATTAAAAGGCATCATTGAATCAAAACCTCTTAAATAAATGCATGGAACTAGAATTATGAATATAAAAAAATTTTTATAACTATTTAATTCAATTTTTTTATTATACATCTATTGTTAAATGAATTTAATTTGGATCACCTTTGATATCAGTATTTAGCTCTTGATAAATAAGCACAGTGATAGTTCTTAAATTATCAATTACTCTTTCATAGTCCCATTCTAAATAAACATCATTACAATTTAATTCTCTATAAACATAATACTTTGCATTTCCTAATGTAGGATCAATATTTTCTGTAATGACATTTAATGTTTGAGTTTTTTTTTCTAACGCAAAGTTATACTTACAGACATTTGAAGTGGCCCAGTAAAGAACTGAACTAATCAATACGGCAAAAAAAATCATTACTTTAGGAACACTCATCATTTTATTTTCCGTCAATTACAACTATTGTCAAATCATCTTTTTGAATTTTTCCAGACTTTACAATGTCCTCGATGATAACTTTCAACCTATTGTTATTAGGTGTGGATTGGTATTTCTTAATATAATTTTGGAAACCTTCAGCACCTAACATCTCTCCATCTGGATCTTTAATTTCAGTAACGCCATCTGTAAAAATGTACATTGAGCTTTCAGAAAAAGATATTGAACTTTCTTTGTAGGTAATATTTGGCATGATACCTAATGGCGGACCTGCTTCTGTATGATTTGAAAATTTTCCATCTTTTGAATAAATCAATGGAGGTTCATGTCCAGCATTTGAAATTAATAATTCTTTTTTATTACTATCATAAATTCCAACCAACATAGTCACAAACATACCTCTAGCTGCAGTTTCACAAATTTCTTTATTTAATAAATTTAACAAGTCAGATGCTGAGAACATTGTTTTACTTAGACATCGATAAAGACTTGAGGCTTTTGACATCAACAATGATGACTTAATTCCTTTTCCAGACACATCTGCAACACCAAATCCATATTTGCCATCTCCTAAGTCAGAAAAGTTATAAAAATCTCCCGAGACTACTTTTGCAGGAATATTTATCCCAGCTATTGGAAAAGGGTCTTCTTTATTTTTAGATAATAAAGTTTTTTGGATCTCTCCAACAATTTCTATTTCCTTCTGCATTCTGTTTTTATCAACAAGCTCTTTAGCCATTCGAGCATTTCTAATTGCAAGCGCCGCTGGTGTAGCTAGTGTTTCTAAAAGTTTTCTATCACTCTCTTCAAAGAGCTTATTGGTTGTTTTTTTATTTAAGCAATGAAGAACACCAATGCATTCATTAGCAGCAATAAGGGGTGCACATAGTACTGAGTATGTTGTAAAATTTGTTTTGTTATCTAAATCAAAATAAAATTCTGCAATTTCTCTTACATCTTTTCTTACATCTCCAACTCGAATACATTTTTTTTGTAAAACTGCTTTACCCATAACTCCTTGAGTTAAAGGAATTTCATAATCTTCCAAGTATGCTTGGTGTTTTGATGCAATGCATTGGAAAACTTGTTTTTTTTCTTCTATTAAAAAAACATTGGCAGCTTGTGCATTTATTCTTTTTATAATGACATCAAGTGAATTTTGTAGAGTCTCATTTAAATCAAGGGAAGTGGCAAACTCTTGACTAAGTTTGGTAATAATTTGAAAATCTTCTATTCTCGAGTCTTCTTTGACTATTTCGGGTTTTTTTGATTTAAAAAACATATTTTATATTTTGCATTTTACATCTTTTTTGATAATTTTAACAAGAATGGAAATTGTTATATACGCACCAAATTTTTACTTACACATCCAGGATGCAGTCGTATTAATACAATACTGTATAAATGGAGTTCTTGAGCTCGCATCTTACATAAAAATATAATTCGTGTTTTATACTCTTGCTTTTATACTTGGAAGTATCTGGGGTAGCTTTTGTAATGTTTGTATTTATCGTCTACCATTGGAGCAAAATGTAATGAAAGGAAGATCTTTCTGCCCTTCATGCAAAGAACAAATAAGATGGTTTGATAATATCCCTTTTTTTTCTTTTCTATTCTTAAAAGGAAAATGTAGAAAATGTAATATTAAAATAAGTATACAATATTTTATAGTAGAATTAATTTCAGCATTAAGTTTTCTTTTAATATTTTACCTGTACGGAATTTCAATTACCGCATTATTGCTAATAATCTTAAGTATTTTTTTTATCATAATATTTTTTATTGACTTAAAGCATTATATAATTCCAAATGAATTAACATTTCCTTTGATGTTTATTGGTTTTGTAAAATCTTTTGATCCAAATTTAAATCAATCTTTATTTCCTAATTATATTAATTCTTTAATTGGAGGATTGTTTGGTTATGCAATTATTTGGTTAATCATTTTTTTTTATAAAACGTTAAGAAATAAAGAGGGTATGGGACTTGGTGATGCAAAGTTAATTGCTGTAGTTGGTTTTTGGTTTGGCTGGTTTAGCATACCTTTTACAATTTTTATTTCCTCAGTTGTTGCCTTAGTTTATTCTATTCCATCATTAATGAATAAGAGCAGAGATTTGTCTACACAAATTCCTTTTGGGCCTTTTATAATTATTGGCTGTTTAATTTATGTAACATTTGCAAACCAAATAAAAATTCTTTTTCTATAATGGATAAATTTCTTTTTTTTAATATTTCCCTTCTCGCATTTAATATTTTTATAATTGTTTATGCTTATTCATTAAATTTTTTTCCAAAAAAATGGCGTAAGAAAGTTAATCAAGATACTTTAGTTGGTCTAGCTCTTATATTTGTAACAATGTTTACAATGTTTGCTTGGATAATTTATTATTATCTAAAAGTTTTCTAAATAATTAGAAACCAGATTCTCTCCAGTTACTTTTGTCTATGGTAACCTCTCCAGCGGCAGCTAAAACTGAATAGAGTGTTTCAGCGTCTTCTTTAGGTCCTGCAACGTTTGCGAATAATTTATCTCCAAAGATTACAAGCTCTGACAAAATACCTTCTCTTACAAATTGGCAAGCTTTTCCATTTGCAGCACTACCTCTGGATAAAAGGTGAGAGTTATTTGATCCGCATTCATCATCTGCAACACAAATAAATGCATTACCAATGTTGCATGGATTGGCTCCTTGAGGAGGTTCGTATATTGGAAAGTATACTTGGCCTTTAAATAAAGTAGGTGCAGCTGATAATTTTCTAAAACTATTATTGCTATTTTCATTTGGACCTTTACCATCCGGTGTATCTAAATGAACTACCCATGCTTGCTGCCCGCTTGTAGGTCCATCTTCACAACTTATTTTACCCGTAGTATCTTTACAGACAACCGCATTATCAATACTTGCTGCATTATTAGCACCCTTGTGTGCTTGAGCTAAAAATGTGTCCTCAGATTCTCTTGGGACGTGCGCACCATTTAAATGGTCAAAATACGGATAATCTGGATCTTTAACACCATACAAAATATTATCCATAAATCTAGAACCACCACCTATATCATTAAAGTTTCCTGTCCCACCAAATAACCAGAAGTCTCTAGTTGTTTGTCCAATTCCTGCATCCATTGAAAAATAGCTATATCTTTTATTAATTGTGTTAGCATCCAATCTAAATAAAGTAGTTTGATCAAAAAGTTCTGCTTCATTTTTTGTAGAACTTGTTAAATTTAATTTTGTGATTTTTCCTTCAAGATCATTAAAATAAACCATAGCGCCTCTCCAAGGAATATTAAATGCAGTATCTGGAGTTATAACGACTGCTGAAGCAGGTAAAGAGTTTCCAATATCGCTTCCATTTGGTGTATGCTGCCCAGCAACTTTAGTTGCTGCTTGTGTAGTCACAGTTTCAGTTGTACCGTCATCCTTTGTGATTGTTGTTGTTACAGCTTCTCTAGTTACAACTGTATCTACAATTGTAATTGGACCTCCATTAGTTGTGGCTCCATAAATAGTTCCAGGTTCAATACCTTCTTGATCATCTCTATCTAAATTAACTATAAATACTGCTGAACCAGCACACAAATTTGTGGCACCCATACCAGCTCCCATCACTGCAACATATCTGTCTTTGCTTGGATTATTTCTATAAGCAATCGTTTCTGATGGAATTCTAAATATTCTTGGAGCTGACCATGTTTCTCCTAATTGGCTATAATCATATTGCACTGGTATATCAGTAGCTGCAGTACATGATGTTGCGACTGTAAACTGATTGGTCAGTGAAGTTTCAAGAGGACTACCCCCAGCATTATAAGTTTTCTCAGTAGGAAACGTTATTACTAAATTGTCATTTTCATATTTTGCACTTGTAAAATCTATTGTTTGTAAAGTTCCATCAACTCTTTCAGTTACTTTTAATGATGACTTGGGTACAGTTCCATCAGCACTTGCTTGAGGTTTTAAATCAGAAAATCTAAATTCTGTACCTTTGAAGCACGAAGCTGTTCCTGCTGCATCTGAATGAAATAGACCAGTGGTCGTCATAACATCTGTATCATTAAGTTGACAGACTGCTATAGCATCTTGATTAGTGCAATTTTGTATTACATCAGGGTCATCTGCGCTATCACAGTAAGAGGAATGATCTGGGTCTAGAGAGTCATCACCTCCATCTGCTGTAAAAGCTGTGTCCAAATTTTCACCAGCTTTAATTGCCTCTAGTGAGTCTTGAATACTGACAGAGCCTGATGAGTAAGGGTATGTTGTAATTGTACCTTCGTGGTCAGCCATATAAACAGTACTGTTAATCGCGTCATTATAGACACTAAACATATGTATAGGTCCCAAATTATCTTTTAAAATTGGATTGGTAACATCTAAAACAGAAAATCCAGCACCACCTCTTCCATATGGAACAAATAAAATAGTATGCCAACTTTTTTGATCTTCTAGTTCTCCCTGTGCATTAATTCCTTTAATTAAAACATCATGTACTACTGGTGATCCATCAACACCAAAAATTGCATTAGTTCCACCTTTTTTACTATCAATTTTTCCACTAAGGTCAGCATTCATTAATGAAGGAAGCAATCCAGCAATGAATGGTGGAATAAAGCCCCACTCCTCTGCACCAGTTTCAGCATTAATAGCATGAAGCACACCACTATTTGCACCTGCATAGATTACATTTCTTCTTGAGGCATGTTTTTGCATAAAACTTTGATAGTTGTTTGTTGCTCTATAATATGCTTCTTCATTAGCTCCAGTAAAATCTATACTTGCATCAGGTGGGCCTACTTCTATCAATTGTGAGTGATAAATATCCCCAAGAACATGGCTTCTTACTTCTGTAACATCACAATCTCCGTCATAATCAAAGTAATCCGTTCCTTTCATAAAATTTATCAACCCTAAAAGATCATCAGACGTTCCGTTGTCACCCACATATCCATTTGATGCACAGTAGGAAGTTGCATTATGGTAGTCAGCAATATTAAAACCAAATAATTCAAATAATTCAGTAATGTCATCTGAGTTGTCTGTGTTGAAGTTGTCCCAATTTCCAATGTAAGGCGATCCAGGTATCGCACTCCATAAATTTCTTGTATCAGCCGCATCAGCAGGTGTAGCTTGTTTTCTAATTTCTACCGATGCATCCCAGTTCCCGGGTGAATCCATTTCATGAATAACAGTTCCGTCTGCGTTTAAAGTTTTTCTCAAAATTGTTCCTTGCCATTCTCCGAATTGTTCATAAGCAAACTGTGCTTGATATAAAGAACCCCCTTCTTGGACAGTAGCTGTGATCGAAGGAGCGGTAAATGATAATCGTTCAGCAAGTATCTGTCTGATTTTTGCTGTCAATTGAGTTTTTAAAGACTCTGGTGTGTCAGCAACTATTGTTGGTTCACAATCAGGGCTGTTTGCGTCTCCCCCTGGACAAGATCCAGCTACAGCCATTGCATCAAAAATTTCCATTCCTCTAGCATTAATACCTCCGCCATAAGCAACAAATAAAGTTTTAACTGGATTTGTTTTATCTCTTAAAGCCTCAATTCTAGGAATAGCAGAAGCATTGTTTCTCATCATTCCATCACCAATTACAATAACATAATTTAATTGACACTCTGAGTTCTCATCGTAAGCCTCAAAATCATTATTAAAATAATCAAGAGCCATAATAGAGTATGCGTTCGCGTCAGTACCCCAAGCTAAACCCTGAGGAATTAGATTGTCTAGAATTCTTGTGTACCCTTCAGCACTTATCCCTACATTCAAACATGAGTCTCTGTTACATTGTACCGATTGTCCGTCTGGATGATCACCATTCCATCCACCATAGTAAGTGCAACCATCATTAAAATGACAGAATCTTCCACCTCTAGGTCCTGTTCTTCGTCCACCTGTTTCTCCAGCATTCCAGTGTCCATAACCAAAGTGAGCACCACTGGTCAAAGTTGTGTCACTTATAATTGCACTCATTGCTTTTTTAACACCAACCCATCTTGATACGACTCCACCACCCATTTGTAGAAGCCAAGAAGTATCTCTATTTTCTGCAGTAAATAAATTTTCATTGAAAACATCTATGGTTCCTCTTGTTGTTCCAACTAAAATTCTATCCGATGTTACATGAATACCAATTGGTTGGTTAAATCTAACGTTGTTAGCTGAAAGAGCTCCAGAAGCTTCAATATTTGCTCCATTATTTCGTCTTCCAGTCCCTGCTCTTGCTAATATTGTATAAGTTGTATTTGTATCAAGCCGAACTTTTTGAATTACATGTCTTCTTGTTGAAGTTATATATAAAATATCATCATCATCAGGTGAAACATCGATACCTATTACGTCTGCTAATTGTGTATCTAAATTTCCACGATTTACTCTAGTATAAAGTCTGGTGGCCGCATTGTTAGTAATTCGATATGCGTCGCCACTTTTTTCCATGGTATACCCGAATATATGAACTCGGCCTAAATATAACATTGAGGCATCACTGTTAACTGCAATTCTCCAAGTAAGTCTACCCATACGTGCAAATGAATTATTGGCATTCCCTCCAAATACCTGCACACCACTGCTGTTACCTGTATTTAAATTAAATGATACAAAGGCAGATTGATTTCCAGCTCTACCAGTAACAAATAGAAAATGTTCACCATCAATTAATTGAAGATCCATTCCTTGAATTGTAAGTCCAAGCTCTAAGTACATCAGACAATCCTGTCCGTCCTCAGAATATCCAACAATTGCTTGATCATCTCTTAGTTGACGTTCATTAGACCTGAAAAAAATTATGTCTCGATTAGTAAATACTCCATTGTCAGTACTTAATTCTGTTGCAAATCTAATATCCGCAGTATGTCGAGCAACTGTATTTTTAGTTATTTCACCGTTATAACCCATTCCTGTAGATGACAGGGTACATGTGTCTGATGCATTACCAGTGTATCTTCCAACATTGTCATTAAATTCCCTGTTTCTAGATCCATCAGAATTAAATTTTACTATTCCATTATTTCTAAACTGCGCTGCAAGAATATCTCCATTTGAATCGTAAATTGCGTTAGGAACATATTGAATGGCATCTCTATTACTCATTCTTCGTCTCATACTTGCTGAACTATCAATTAATATCAAAATGTTAGCAGGAACATCTCCCTCTCCTGAACCAGGAGGAACTGGTTTTGCATCAACTTTAGATACAAAAGCAATTTCTAGTAAAATGAATAAGAATAGAAAATATTTTGCAAAATGTTTCATAATTTAATTTACCGCTAAAATAACCTCTTCTCCTATTGTAAAATCTATTAATTCCTCTGTCGAAATATCAAGAGTTTCTATCGCGCCGTTAAAATCTTTATTTTTTGCATAAAGTATTTTGTCTTGGCCAACACTAATATCTTTATAGCCAAACCAATTTTTATTCTCAACTTCCTTACTCAAATTTCCATAGGTAACTTTGGCAAATTTATATATTTCATTTTCATTTATTTCAGCATCCATAGTTTCTAATCGGATCCCAACAATTTTTGATTGATAAACAAAGACATGGATGTAAGAATTTTCTAAGTTACTTTTTGGACAATAATCTGCGGCATAACCCACGTATTGAACAGTATTCCATTCATCAAAATCTTCTTCTGAGTATCCATCAATAATAAAAAAAGTTTTTTTTGCGCTTGAAACCTTAGTGCCTGTTAATTTAAGTGCATCACAAGCTAAAGAGTTGTTGGTAAATAAAATAAAAACAAAAATTATAATAAAATTTTTATTCATAAAAATATTATAAAATTTTGAGTTAATCTTTAAAAGATTCTTTTTATATAAATTACTTATTTTGAGCATATTAATTTGGCAAAACAACCACAGATTCAAGTGCTACTAGGATATCTGGTGTCTTTCCATCAATTTCAGCCCAACCTTCAGCAGTAAAACCCGAGCCAATTTCACTGCTACTTTTTGAGTGGCTTTTATCCATCATATAGCCACAGCCATAAATCTTATACGCGGTACCTGTTGATTGGGTATTAGTAGTAGTTTTTTTTAAACTAGCTCCTGCTCCACGAAAACTTGCACTCCCAATATTAACGATAAAATACTCATACCTGAATCTATCCATATGGGCCTTTTCTTTTGTAATGGTGTCTGCATCAGTTAAATTATCAAGAGAAGAATCCGTAAAAACTTGTTGTATTAATGATCCAAAGTTTAAATTTACTGCATGGGTCGAAACTGCCAATGTATTTGAATGATTAGTGCCATCTATTTCGACATTACTCTTTACAATATTTCTATAACTATTAAAGCAAGGAGTTTTTGTAACCACAGTTCTATTAGCAGGCAAATCTCTTTGATCAACATATCTTGACATTCCTTGAACTGCAGTAGTTTTCATTTGATTAACCATCAACTCCCAACTTGATTTTTCATCTTCAGTCATTCCTGTAGTGTCTTCAGACTCAACTGTTGCTGTTGAAATCCAAGGACCCATATTTTGGTTGATTAAATATTTTTCTCCTTCAAGCAAAGCAGTCTCAGCTACATAAAAAGTTTGCTGGTATTCATCACTTGAATTGTTACTTTGGTGGTCAGTTGATGAAATAACAATAAGCGCACCTCCCATCAAAGACATTACAAGTAAAAGTAAAAGTGACAAAACTAATGCAAATCCTTTTTCATTTTTACGTTTCATAATTATATCCCGCCCAGTATATTTCTCGTATGGATAGTAACAACAACTGAGTCTCTCAATTTAGTATCATCGAAATTTTGTCCTCTATCTCCCAAACCTTTTACGTAACGAGGTTTGTCTGCTGTCGATTTAAATTTATAGAAATTACTTTTTGATCTAAAAGTAATTATTAGATCGACTGCTCTAATTTTATAAAGATTGTCTCTGGCTGCAATATTTTCACCCGGACGAGGCAATGGATTAAGTACTCTGCCTTCAGAATCCAGTGGAACAAATTCCATATCCACTATGTGATCACGAATTTTTTGTCCAACATAACATTCTGTACAATCATCTACCCAAGTACCACTGTCAGAGTCTATTGGTTGAGACCAGCTTCTAAGAGATTTATATGCAGCATACCTTTGTCCATCACCATCAGTAATTGGTGCAGCATAATAAGTAATCTTGTATCTCTTATATGGTTGGGTTGTATCATTTTGATTAAAATCATCATAAACTATATGTATCCTGTCACAACATTTACTACCTTCGTCCGGGTGACCTTGAATTTCTATTTTATTAGTATTTGAACCTTCCGATGGTCCTAAAGCACTGTCACCTTTTTCTATAATTATTGGATCATGACTTTCTGCAATAGTAGTATTACCACCTACGAACTCTAAATAACTTCTGTTAGGAAAACCAAGTGTGTTATTTCCTAAAATATATTTAAATCCCGCCATTCTAATATCTCTCATCATCATTTCCACAATGTCTCTACCAGATCGACTAATTTTTGCCCTCTCCGTTACTTGGCTGTAGCTATTATTAACAACTGAATAAGTAGTATAAATTGCTCCCATCATTATCGATGAAATAACAACTCCAATAAGCATCTCTAAAAGAGTTAAACCTGCAATATTTTTAAATCTATTTTTTTTCATTTTCTTGTGTTGTAATCAGCTTGAAAGTATAAAAACTTTCTTTTTTTTCCATTATTTAAATTAAATTGAATTCTTCCAATATACATTCCGTTATCATTAATTCGGGCGTCAGTATAATTTTGACAGGTATCATCCCATCTACAAATTTTATACATTTTTATTTTTTTGATATCTCTATCACCTCTACATTTTAAATAACGATCCTCACCTAATATTGCCATCCATTTCTGCTCTTTATTTTGTGGACCATCTGAAAATTGTGAGTCGTAAATACTAGTTGGCGCACTTGGTGAATTTCCTTGCTCTTGTGAATTTTCTTGTTGTTGTGTTGAGCCAGTATCAGCGGTAGCCATATTTGAAGACCCACATGCTCCCGTAAAAAATGCCGTATTATCTTTAGCTAAATGATCCGTAAATTTTCTTGCATTATCATTTTCTTCACCATTAACTCTTACAGTCCCATCAATGTCTATAACAACTTTATCTTGGAATGGATTTACATTGAAAACAGATTCTCTATGACCAATAATATCCTCAGCAATCATGCTAACCAAATAATTTGCTTTAGTTCTTTCTCCAGATGTATCAATTGATTGTACTGAATAATTTACCATTTGAAGTATAGCAATAAAACCAATGCCAACAATTGCTGTTGAAATAAGTCCTTCTAAAATTGTTAAACCTAAAATATTTTTTATTTTTTTCATATTATTGCATAACCCATTCTAACTTTTTACTGCTCCATTTGTCTAAAGTTATTTCTCCAAATCTAGTCCAATCTAAAGAATACATCAAATTATCTTCTGAGTCAGTAGGTTCACCAGTCGCGCTAAGTTCACATTCATTGTCACCATCTCTTTTACATATTATTAAACTTTCATCGACTGCAGTATCATTGCCTGTTCCACTGAGTAAATCTCCAGCTCCACTAAACCACCGAGCATTTTTTGCAAAGCATACTGCAGAATCAGATTTTAGATTAGTAGTAATATCATTGAATGTTACTGACTGAACTTCGATATCATTTGCCGTTGAACCATCAACATCCCAATAATCTGTTGTAGTCATATCACATCTTGAAGATATAGTCGTGTTCCAAGCACTATCACCATCATTAATTTTTTGAGCAAGAGTATCCGTTTTCATACCTCTAGTTGTAAGAGTAACATTATCATCATTTACACCAATGAGAACTTGCACAAATGCAAATTGACCTCTTTGGACCTGAGCATTAATACCCTCAAATATTTTTTTTGCTTTAAGTGCATCAGTTCTTACCTCTCTACTTTGTTTCCAGCTTGAGAACTTTGGATATGCTGCAGCAGATATGACGCCGATGATTGCTAGAACAACGATCAACTCTAGTATATTAAAACCTTTAATGTTCTTTTCCTGCACCTGCATCAATTTTCCCTGCTTTAACAAGTTCTTCTAATGATTTCTGCATCGTTATCATTCCTTCTTTGACAGCAGTTTGCATGATGCTTGGGATTTGATGAATTTTCGACTCTCTTATTAAGTTTTGAATTGGGGCTGTACACTTCATCACCTCAAAAGCACCACAACGACCCTGGCCATCTTTTGTTTTTAAAAGTCTTTGAGTAACAACCATCTTTAACGATGTTGAAATTTGTGCTCGAATTTGAGCTTGTTGCTCTGGTGGAAACACGTCGATAATCCTGTTGATAGTATTTGGTGCACCACTTGTGTGCAATGTTCCAAAAACCAAGTGACCTGTTTCTGCAGCAGTTAAAGCTAATGAAACTGTTTCTAAATCTCTCATCTCACCTACCAAAATTACATCTGGATCTTCTCGAAGTGCCGCTTTTAATGCACTTGCAAAAGTTTTAGTTTGTTTTCCCACCTCTCTATGAGAGACAATACTTTTTACATCTTTATGAATAAATTCAACTGGGTCTTCAACAGTAATAATGTTTGCAGTTCTAGTTTTATTAATTTCATTTATGATGGCTGCAAGGGTTGTTGATTTTCCAGATCCTGTTGGACCTGTAACAAGAACAAGACCTTTATGCATATCAATAATATCATATAAGACCTGTGGTAAATCAAACTGACCCATTTCAGGAATAACACTTTCTACCCTTCTTAACACTGCAGCAGGACCTGTGATAGTTTTATAAAAGTTAGCTCTAAATCTTAATCCACTAAGAGTAACAGAAGAGTCTAACTCATGTGTTTCTGTAAACCTTTTCATTTCAACTTCATTACAATTAGTTGATAATAAATCTTGAAGATCTTGAGCTTTAACAATTACTTCTGGAATTTTATGAATTTCTCCTGTTTGTCTAAAAGCTAATGGCCAGCCACTTCTTATATGAAAGTCCGAAATTTTCTTGTTGTTTTTGGCTAATTCTTCTAATTTTTCAAACATAATATTTTCTATCTAGAAATTTACTTAAAGACAAGATTATACTTTTTTATGAAATCTCAAAAGGTTTAATTGCCCATAATGGTTAAAAAAATAATAATTTACTACTAATTTTACGCTAAAAAAAAGATGAATTAGATTAAAATTGCTGTAAAAAAATATGATGACCTTGGCTAAAAGAATATTGGTTATATTTATTTTATTGTTCCCAATATCTAATACTTTTGGCAGTGTGACTTTTAATCAATCAGAAACTTTTTTTGATGACGGACAAGATAATATTAATGGTTTAACCTTTAACGATGATGGAACCAAGATATTTATCATAACTTCAGATGGAGGTGGTGAAGACTTTGTTTCTGAATATACTCTTTCTACACCTTATGATATTTCAACGAGAAGTTATGCAGGAGACAGTGAAAGATGTTTGCTTGATGCACCTGATGATGCAAATACTGATGTAGCTGGTACCCAAGGGGCTGAACAAGGTGGTGATATGGCATTTAGTAGTGATGGATTGATAATGTTAACCTCTAATAGAGGTCTTTCTGGTGGAGCCACTGACTTTGTATTAAAATTTACTTTGACAACTGCTTATGATGTTTCAACATGTTCTTTCGAAAGCGTAAGATACGTTGATACAGATGCTCTTCAAGATGGAACTACTGCTGGCGATAGAGCAGTTGCGAACAAACATTATTTAAGTGGTATTACAATTAAACCTGACGGCACAAAAATATTTTTAAGTTTTAATGATGCATCATCATCTGCAGATGCAGATTCTATAAAAGAATATACTCTTTCAACAGCATTTGATCTCTCTACGATGACACTGGAAACAACGGCCATTCAACTTCATGCATCACATAATCCAGAAGCTTTGGCCTTTAGTAATAATGGTAAGAGATTATTTTTAGCTTATAAAAATGGTCAACGTGTTGCTCAATATTCCCTTCCAACTGCTTACAGTTTAGTGGGAGCTGTTTTAGATGGATCTGCTACACCACTCAACTCGTCTGGAAATAGTTTTAATTTAGGTGCACTTGGATTTAATGGTGTAGGTTTAAAACTTTATGTGAGTAACTTTAGTACCGAGGATATATTCGAATTTGATTTAGTTTGTCCGTTTAATATTATTTCTAGCAAATGTCCTTCTATTACAGAAAATAAAGATAGAACTGGCATGGCATTAGCTCAAATAGAAATTGCTAAAAGAACTATTGATCATGCAACTGATAGTGCGCTTAATCGTTTAAAGTGGATAAGAAGAAATAAAGACAAACAAAATTTATCAAACCTAAATATTG
>ENA-OSEY01001851-OSEY01001851.1-marine-metagenome-genome-assembly--contig:-NODE-1851-length-14141-cov-6.558020_pt1 | contig 14141 bp, 13 predicted proteins | sample MGYA00248465_ERZ534230 | MGnify/ENA primary metagenome ERZ534230 (study PRJEB26409, sample SAMN06344110) | marine metagenome | isolation source: Sea water from surface | place: Atlantic Ocean:Southern...
CATTTGGATCTAAGGCCATCACTATTGGCTCAAAATCAACTACTTGAGCATCTAAAGATATTTCATTTTCTAAAATTGTTTCTTCATGTAATTTTACAAAATCAGATTTTTCATCATAATTGCTCATATTTGTAAGAAAGCCGATTTCATTACCGGATGGAAATGTATACGGACTTATTTCTGTGAATTTCATTTACTTATTTTCTACTAAAAATTGTTTAAAAAAGTCCATAAAATACTCAAACATTTCATCATCAACGCTATTGAATAAACTCACCCTTATACCACCCACGCTTCTATGCCCATTAACACCTATAATTCCTTTTTCGGTTGATAATTTTATAAAATTTTCAGTATCAGCTTCATTTGTAAAATTAAATACTACATTTGAATTACTTCTATAAGTTTTTTCAACTTTGCAATTGACTTGTGATGAATTGTTATCAATAAAATCGTATAGGGCATTCGACTGACGTTTTGATTTTTCTTCAAAATATTCAAGACCACCACTTTTGATCATCCATTCTGTTACAAGCTTTAATACGTAGATTGAAAAAGTTGGAGGTGTATTAAGAACAGAGCCAGCATTTGTTAATTTATTTAAATTCAAGTAACTAGGATTTTTTTCATCTGTCAAAAAACTATCTTTAACTAAACAAACCGTCACTCCCGGAATGCCCATATTTTTTTGGGCACCAGCATATATATAATTTACGTTGTTGAAATCAAATTTATATGAACCAAAGTCTGATGACATATCGATAATTAATTTATTATGATTGATCTTATTAAAACTTTTTAATTGAACACCCTCTATAGTTTCATTTGAAGTGATATGTAAATAGTCAACTTTATTAAATCCACTAAAATCTTTATCTAAAAAAGTGTCTAAAGAATGTTTATTTGCATCGTATAATACTGTTTCATTATTAATTTTGGAAAAATCTTCATACGTTTTTTGTCCCCAAGTTCCGTTAACTAAACAACCTATAGATTTTTCTGGTCCTACATTAAAAGGTATTAATGAATTTTGAAAAGTAGCTCCACCTTGAAGAAGAAGTATCTTAAAGTCATTTGGTAATCCAAACAAAACTTGAAAGTTTTGATTTATAACATCTAAAATTTCTTCAAAATCTTTGCTTCGATGAGATATTTCGAGAATTGATTTACCAGTATCTTTATAATTTTCTATAGATTTTTTGACTTCCTTAATAACAGTTTCATTAATTTTTGATGGACCAGGTGAAAAATTATAAACTTTATTCAATGATTTGCTTTCTTATCAATATTGTATACGCATAACCAAGAATTAAACCTGTCAACGCATTGAATTCTTCTATTGGGACTATGAAGAAAAAAGATGTAAGGAATATAAACTCAACAACCCTTGTATTTTTTCTTTTTGATACCAAAACATATAACAATAATGAAATAATTATTAAAGGAAAAATACCAAAAGCTGCAAGCAAATTGACAAATAAACTTTGAGTATTCCTTGGGTAAAAAACCGTTGGATAGTCTCCAGTACCAAAATTTTGTGCCTGATATCTACTGTTTAAATATTCTGGTAATACTCTATTTGTTAAATACATTTCCTTATTTATTTCTTCTGTGACATAGTTTTGGAAATTTTTTACAATTGAATTAAACCCTTCACCAACAAAATTAATATTTCCACTTGTAAGGTAGTCTAAAGTGTTGCTTCTATCGTTATCGACTTCAGTTACACTGTCAATATCTTCAAAAGAAATTACTCTAACATCAGTAGCAATATTTAATTCTTTACACTCTTGATTATTAGGGCTTACAGCACACTCTTTTATAGAAATGAGTGAAAACAATAATATCAATATTAGAGGTAGAACTTTTCTTACTTTAAAAGACTTTTTATATAGACTAATAACAACATACAAAATTAATCCAAGGAAAATATAAATTCTTAAAAGATCACTTCTGGATAAACCTAAAGCTAGCGAAATTGTTAGTATCGTATAAAAACTTATTTTATTCTTTTCAAAAAATAAAATAAGAGACAACGGAATCATATACGAAATAAATAAAACTGGCTCCCTAAATGTACTCATCGCTCTGTGAGGTTCATATGGCCAGAATGTTGTCTGTATAGTAAACGAACCTCTATATGAAGTATTTGAGCGATTTCTTATTGGTTCATAAAGATCAAAAATTTGAGAAAAAAAGATGTATATTGCTAAAAGTGAAATTAAAAATAAAAATTTTTCCAAGTAATTGATAAAATCTTCTTTGTTAATATTTTCAAAAATAGTATGTGAAGCATAAAATGCCATTACAAATGTTACAAAATTAAAAATCCTTAGTTGATATGAAAGATTGCCTAAAAGAGAGTTGTCAGAAATAATTTCAAACAAAATTGGTAAAAATAACAAAGTAACAAATATATAAAAAATGCTATTAAATCTTGTTTCAATAAATTTTAAATTGATTAATAAAAACAAAGATAAAAAGGATAGTCCTATCCATTGAAGAGGAATACTGAACAAACTGTAAGCATCTAAAGATATTAGGAAAAGACTGAGGATTAAGGCTTGAATTTTAAAATTTTTTTGTTTATTCATCCTAATTAAATGATAACTTCAGGAATTTTAAATATGCTATTTATTTGTATGTTTAGTAAATTTACTATAAATATTAAATTCATACACCTTTTGTAAAACCATGCTTATCGAAAGTGCTGCCGCTAAACCACTTGCGCCATGTTGGTTTACTAATAATAAAGAGAGGGCTAAAAAAGAGGCTGTTGCAATTAATCTGCTGACTGCGTGATATTGTAGCAAATCGTTAAATAGTAGTAATTGACGTATCCAAAAAGTTGCTAGATAAGTAAAATATCCCCCTAGTAGAATCATCATTGGTAAGAAAGCTTCAAGAAATTCTTTGCCCGATATAATCTGTATAAAATTTCTACCAAGTGATACATAACTAATAGCTAGAACAAATATAAGGGGAAGTAAAAAGTTTTTTATTAGATCCTTAAAATTAATATCAGCATCATTACTTGAAAGCTTATTTTGAACATAGGGATTTAGAATTGTAATTACATAATTAATAGGCTCAACTAGCCTCTTTGCAATTCTGAATATACCAACTGTTGAAAAATCAGTAAAATAACCAAGAATTATTAAATCTAAATGCTGTGGAATAATTCCAACCAATTGATCTGCTCGCTGTTTAAAAAAGTCTAATTTAAATGCTTGGAAATATTCTTTTATGTACTTTATGGAAATATCTGATATTTCTAAATATTTTCTGCATACAAACACACCCAAAAGTCCGTATGTCACTGAAAAAAGTGCCTGCCCGAGTAAGTAATTTTCAATGCTTTGTTCAAAATAAAACAAAATTACAATAGCTAGAAATCTTAATATATTAGATAATGAATCTACGAAGGCGAATTTTTTGAATTCACCATGAAATGTTAGAACTGCTTTAGAACTTTCAGAAAGTGTTTGAATTACTCTTGAAGATAATAATATTGTTAGTATTAAATTAAATTGGTAGTCTCCAAACAATGTATTAAATGAAGATTGAAAAAGTATGATACAAATAAACATTGATATTATTCCAATAAAAATATCAAATAGTAGAGATACTGTATAAATATTCTTTCCGTGTTTTTTAAGCATCAGTAATGTAACATCACTATTTCTTGAATGTAAGGTTCTAAATACTAATGCTACGAGAGCTAAAATAAGAGCAGCGCGACCATAATTTGATGTACCTAGTCCTCTTGTAACTACACTTATTTGTATAAATAGTAAAAAAACTATCAATACTTGTGAAAATGCAAGTTCCTTGGTTTCTAAAAATACTGTTTTAAAATAATTCAAATTCATTTAATTTGTGGAGCTGAGGGGATTTGAACCCCTGACCCCCTGCATGCCATGCAGGTGCTCTGCCAGCTGAGCTACAGCCCCTAAAATATTTTTACCCGTAATGATAAAGAGTCTCACTATCAAAATATATGTCTTCAATATTGTAATACTCTCGAGATTCTTCAGTAAATATTTGAATTAATATGCCTTTAACACTAATCAATAACCAATTTGAATTTTCTCCCTCGTAGGTAAATTTTTGTATCTGTAAATTTTTTCTTATGTTTTTAATTATTGAACTCATTTGTACCAGAGAATTTGCTGTACAAATAATTACATTGTCGTGAAATTGATCAGATTCTAGTTTTAAAACTTTTATATTTGTTGTTTTTTGTGTCAAAAGAAGGTCGACCAATGAATCGATAATGAAACTATTTTTTTCTGAAAGAGTGCTAATTTGATTCACTTATAAATATGTTACCATGAAAAAATAAACACACTATTCTTAAACTTAAGGGTTATTTTGAAAAATATAAAAAACTTAATTAGTTTACTTGAGAGAGTATTTAACAGTCGAAGACTGAGGACAATACTGGGTGTTTTATTAGTTTGCATTGTCAGTTTTGGCTATATTTTTTACTTGGCGGAACCTCAAATTAAAACTTTTGGAGATGGAATTTGGTGGGCACTAGTTACTATCACCACCGTAGGCTATGGTGACATAACACCGTTAACAACACTTGGTAGATTTGTAGCAGGTACTTTAATGTTTGTTGGGCTTGGATTAATTGCTACTGTTACAGCAATTGTTTCTGCCAAATTCATATCAAATTATGTAGATCATCACACTAATGACGATGTTTTAGAAAAACTTGAAGAACTAGAAGCTGAAATTGAAAAACTTAAGTCATTAGAAGAAGATGAACTTGAAAAACTCGATGAATTAGATTCTGAAATTCAAGATATAAAAGACAAATTTTAATAAAGACTGTTTTTCTTAATATATTCTATTATTTTTAATGAAATTTCCTCCTCATTAAACAAATTGTCTTTAAGTTTATTTCTTAAAGAAGTAGAGCTTAAATCTAATTTTTCACCATCAATCAATTCATAATCAAAAGGAAAGTTTTCTTTTAAATTATTTACACTGTCTTCTTTTCTTAAAGCAATTAAAAAATTAGTAAGTTCTGATAATTTTTCATAATTATTCCAAGTTCTAATATTCATAGCTGTGTCAGACCCAAGAATGAAATATAAATTATCTTTCTTATGATTTAATTTAGTAAGTGTATCGAAAGTATAAGAAGGAATATCTTCAGATTTTTCAATATCACTAATTTCAAATTTATTTGAACCCTCAATAAGAATTTTTGTCATTTCAAATCTGTGAATAAACGATGTAGAATATTTTTTTTGCCATGGATTTCCAGAAGGTATGAAAAAAACTTTATCTAAATCAAATTGCTTAATAGCCCTTTCAGCGATTTGAAGATGTGCTTTATGAGGAGGGTCAAAAGTACCACCAAGAATTCCTATCTTCATCATTTAATTACCTTTTTAAAATTTATACTGTTTATAAAAGTTTTTAATTGTTCAAAATTCCTAACTTCAGAATATTTCTTAGAGATTGATTGATAATGATGAAATTGACTATCACCTGTGTTCCAGTATTGGCTTCTTTCTGGATTCATCCAATAGATATTCTGAAACTTTTTTGATAGCTTATCAATTGTTTCTGTGTTTATTGGTCTGTAATTATTTCTCGCATCTCCAATTACAATAAGAGTGTTAAAACTCGAATTGCTAATTATTTTCTCATCTAATAAATCTTTAAACGACTTGTCATAATCAGAATGTCCATCAACATGAACGTATTTATTCCAATTTGTAAGAATTTTATTTATGTTATTAAATTTTAAATTTTTTAATTCTTTTGTAATGTCTGTGATTCCATCAATAAATACAAACGCGTGTACAGATCTAAACCGTTGGACTACTCCAAAAAGCAAAGTAAGCCCAAACAAAGAATAAAGAGCCATTGAACCGCTGATGTCACATAAAAGAATCAACCTAGGTTTCTTTTTTATCTTGGGTTTTAAAACAATATCATAAAGACTTCCGCCATTTTTTAGAGATTTACGAATAGTTTTTCTAAATAATAACTTACCTTTAGAAGCAGATTTTGTATATTTTACAAACTTGTTTGCCAAGATTAGTCCAAGGTTTTTAGTCTCCTTAAGTAGCTTTCTTCTTTCTTCAGCGTCTGTAAATAAAAAATCTTTTTCATCTAGATTTTCTTTTGGATTTAGCTCTGATGGTATATAAGCTTCTTTAAATTGATTTCTTAGTTCTGAGACTCTTTCAAGTATGAATTGATTTAATTGACTAATAAAGTAATTTTTATTTTCTTCATTGATAATTTCATCTAATTCATTATCAAAATCAATATCAAAAAAACTAACTGAATCAAGAAAAGCAAGAGAGTTCTGTAACTGATTTAACCAATAATTGTTAGATACTGGTCTACTAAAATCTATATCTCCAAACTCTTTAATAATATCATCAGCAAGTTTTTGAAATCTTGACAGTGAATTATCATTAAAAAAATCCTCGACTCTCTCATCTTTATAATCTAGTAAAAAACTAGATTGATCTTTATGGTCACTTACTAAAAAATTAAAATACTGATGAATAAGTTCTCTTAATTTTTCTTTTTCTTCTCTATTGGAAGGAAGTAGTGAATAAATAAAACTTATATCTCTTTCAAAATTATCATGTTGTTTTTTTTGCAAAAATTTAATTAAATTACTTATTCTTTCAGATGGAAATTTTAATGAATTCTCTGAACAGTAATGAGTAAAATTAATTAGCTCATTGGTTTTTATTTGCATTATCTTCTTTAATTTTATCTAGATAAATTTTTTGGTCTTCAATGTCTTTAATAAGAATTCCGATATTTGAATCTAAAGATTCCTCATCATTTAAATGATTGTATTTTACCCATTCAACTGATTCGATTAAAGAAGGTGGCTTATTTAGACCAAGCGATCTTACAAAATTGCTAAATATAGAAAACTTTTTTGCTTTTTCTTCATCAATATTTTCGACATTGTTAAGAATTACTTTTGTTTCTATATCAACTGATGGGTAGTCTAGGTAAAAATACAAACATCTTCTTCTTAAAGCTTCAGAAAGCTCTCTTGTAGCATTAGAAGTTAATACAGTAAGATTATCATTCTTTGAAGTGATAGTTCCTAGCTCAGGAATACTTACTTGGTTTTCAGCTAAAACTTCTAATAACAAAGCCTCAAACTCTTCATCTGATCTATCAATTTCATCTACGAGAAAAATAGATTTTTCATTAGACCTTAGAGATTGTAGAATCGGTCTCTCAATCAAAAATTCTTCAGTAAATAAATTTTTGGAATCCTGTTCAGTTTGAATTGATAAAAGCTGTTTTTTATAATTCCACTCATAAAGAGCCTTGTCCTCATCAATACCTTCATGACATTGGAGTCGAATTAATTGAGAATTAAATATCTTTGAGAGAGTTTTTGCAAGGTAAGTTTTACCCGTACCAGCAGGACCCTCTATCAAAATGGGTTTATTTAAATACAATGAAGCATTGACTATGTCAACCAATTCTTGGTCTGCAAAGTAACCTTTGTCTTCGAAATCTTTTACTGTTAAATTGTTTTTCATCCTCTTACTGTTCCCTCACCTGTAACTATATATCTTTCATTAGTTAAGGCCTCTAACCCCATTGGGCCTCTAACGTGTAATTTTTGAGTACTAATTCCAATTTCAGAACCAAAACCAAACATTTCACCGTCAGTAAATCTTGTAGATGAATTAATAAATATAACTGAAGAATCTATAGATTTAGCAAAAGTGTCTGCAACTTCCTTTGATTCAGTCAAAATTGCTTCTGTATGTCCAGATGAGTAGATTTTAATGTGCTCAATTGCCTCGTCAACACTGTCGACGACTTTTACTGCCAGTTTCAAATCTAAAAATTCAGTCTCATAGTGTGATTCGTTAGCAAGATTTAAATTTGGAAAGTCTTCTTTTATTGTTTCATCTACAAAAAGTTCAACTTCATTTTCTAATAATTTTTCAATTATCAAACTACCCATATCTTGGTAAATCTGACTATTAATTAGCAAGGTTTCAAGAGCGTTACATACCCCCGGTCTCTGCACTTTAGAATTAATAACTATATCAATAATATGTTCTTTTTTTGCATCCTGATGTATATACAAATGTACATTTCCATCTCCATCTAGGATAAATGGTACCTTTGAGTTATCTACTAGTGTTTGTATTAGCCCCTTCCCTCCTCTTGGAATAATGAGATCAACAAATTCTGTGAGATTCATAAATTCAATAGTGTCTTGACGATCTTTACTTTCTATTATCTGAAAAATATTCCTATCACAATTATTTAAAGATAGTGAATTTTGAAGAACTTCAAGAATGGCAATATTTGAGTCAAGACAATAGCTGGATCCTCTTAAAATTACAGCATTACCAGATTTTAGACAAAGACCTGAGACATCACTTGTGACATTAGGTCTTGCTTCATAAATAACTCCTATAACTCCAAAAGGTGAACGAATTTTTTTAATATGTAATCCTTCATCAGTTTTCCAGCTGTCAGTAATATTGCCAACCGGATCTTCTAGGGGAATTATCTTGAGCAAACCATTAGCCATACCATTTATACGTTCTTCACTTAAAGATAATCGGTCAATTAAGGCAGGTGTTAAATCAAGATCCTTGGAATTTTTCAAATCTATTTTGTTAGCATCTAAAATTTTTTTTGAGTTTTTAAGCAATTCATCAGCCATAGTCTGTAAAATTTGATTTTTTTTATCAGTGCTTAAAACTGCAATTTCTGCAGCAGCATCTTTTGCTTGTGTTCCTATTTGCTTAAGCATATTAAAAGATTAATTAAGAATTTCTATTAGTAAAATTATTTATAGAATAATTAAATCGTCTTTATGAATTAATACACTACTTTCACCAACTGTAGTACTATCAATTTTCGCAATACCCTTAGCGACAATTTTTTTATTAAAAACAATTGATAGTCCATCTCCAATTTTGAAAGAATTATCAAACCTAATAACTCCTTTTGATAAAAGTGAAGCATTCTTTAAAAGTGCACTAGCTGCACCTTCATCAATATATACATTTGATACTGGAGCCATCCCATATGCAATCCAAAGCTTCCTAAGCCTAATTTTCTTATTTGAGGCAGTAATATAGGTTCCAACCTTTTCATTTAAAATTGCTTTTGATAAATTAGATTTTGACCAAGAGATTATATGTGTTGGTATACCGGAAAAACCAGAAATTTGAGATGCCATAATTTTTGTTGAAAATCCTCCCATGCCTTCTCCAGCCTTTGAAAGAGGTATTAATTCATTAAGTTGATTGGAATCATATTCAATGTAATCTATTTTTTTTGCATCTTTATTTTTATCAGGATTGAAATTGTACAACCCCTCTTTATTAGTAATGATTATAAGTTTTTCTGCATTAACAATAATTGAGACTATTGCAGATAACCTATCATTATCACCAAATTTTAGCTCTTCAGTCGCTACAACGTCATTTTCGTTAATTACTGGAATAATTTCTTGCGATAACAATTCATTTAATGCTTGTGTGGTATTAACGAATTGCTCTCTATCATCAATCAAATTTTTGGTAATTAAAACTTGTGCAATATTCATTTTTTTATCTTTGAAAATTTTTTCATACTGATTTATCAGTTCAATTTGTCCAACTGCTGATGCCACCTGGAGTCTTTTTAAGGATTTGGGTCTACTTTTATAATTTAATTTTGTTGCCCCAAGACCAACAGCGCCAGAAGTAACAATTACAAAATTAAATTGATTTTTATTTTCGATTATTAACTCGGCCAAGCTTTTTAATAAAGTTAAATCAACTTTATCATTTTTAATAATTGAAGTCGTTCCAATTTTTATTACTATATTTTTTTTATTGTTTGTATTCAAATTCTAAATTTCCTAACACAATTGTATCACCATCAATTGCACCCATTTCATTAATTTCTCTGGAAAGAACAGATTTTTCGAATCTAATAAATATCTCGTCTAAAACACTATCTTTATTTCCAGAAATATTGATCATATTCGTGACTAATTCACCAGAACAAATGAACTGATTTTCTATTTTTTCTATAAAGTAATCTTCTTGCTCTAAAACTATTTTATGAAACTCAGAATAAATAATAGGTAATTCCTCTTTAAATTCTTCCTGAATTTTGCTGACTAATTTATCAATTCCATTCTCATTTAAACAAGATATATTTAGATATTCCTTATTCGTTGTAGAGAGTTGATCTGATTTGTTAATAACTATAAGTTTTTTAATAGATTGATAATTTTCATCAAATTTAAAAAGTTCATTTTCAAGCATTGAAATTTGCGAACTTATATTAAATTTGTCATTTATTGGATCAATTAAGTAAATTATAAATTTAGTATTTCTCAAATGCTTTAGTACTCTCCTGCCCATTCCGACCCCGTCTGAAGCACCCTCTAATAATCCAGGTAGATCACATATAGTTATCAATGATTCAGAATTATTTAAAACACCAATATTTGGACTAGTGGTTGTAAACTCATAATCACCAATTTTTGCCTTAGAGTTTGTCAATTTTTGAATTAGTGTACTCTTACCTGCATTAGGCAGTCCAACAATTGAAATGTCTGAATAAAGACTAAAACTTAATTTGACATCAAGTGATTTTCTTTTTATTCCTTGTTCGCAGATTTGAGGATTAGGATTTCGTTTTGAAATCAATTCATAATTTCCGCGACCACCTTTTGAACCTGTAAGTAAAACGTAAGAAGAGTTATTGTCATGAAGGTCAGCATACATCTCGTTATCAATAAATACCTGTGTTCCTTTAGGGACTTCAATGATTAAATCCTCGCCTGAGGTTCCATTTTGAAAATTTTTGTTACCTGGTCCACCATTTTCAGCTTTAAGGGAACTATTCGACATTATGTGAGATAAGTCAGGCAATTCTTTATTAACCAGCAATATGACACTGCCACCATCTCCACCTGAACCACCAGATGGTTTAGTTTTAGAGTTTAAATTATTGAAACTAACAGAGCCTGGGCCTCCAGCTCCAGAGGATACTGAAAGCTTGATTTCATCAACGAACATTGGCTCATTTTGGAATTACATTAACTAATTTTCTACCATTTCTAGTAGAAAATTTTACAACACCATCAATTTTTGCAAAGAGAGTATCGTCTCCACCTTTGGATACGTTTTCTCCTGGATGAATTTTTGTGCCTCTTTGTCTAACTACAATCGAGCCAGCAGATATATTTTCACCGTCATAAACTTTAGTACCAAGGCGTTTGGACTCTGAGTCTCTACCATTCCTAGTTGAACCACCAGCTTTTGTTTTAGACATTATTCCTCCTCAGCACTTTCAAGTCCTTGAATACTCTTAACTTTAACAATTTTTGAGTTTTCTCTATATCCAACTCTTCTTCTGTTTCCAGTTTTGTTTTTATATTGAAAAATATTAATCTTTTTGGACTTTGAAGCAGAAAGATGCTCTAGTTCAACTTTATAGTTTTTTAATTCTTTGTCATCTACAACTATTTGACCTTTTCTAGGACTGACTAATACGGGAACAACAGTTTTTTCTTCAAAAGAAGATGAAACAGAAAACTCATCCCCAACACTTACTCTTTCTTGAGAAGATCCAACTTTAATAACAGCATATTTACTCATAACTCAATCACTCTACTACAGCCTCGGACTCAATCAAGCCTTCTTCTATACTTTTGTTAGCAAAAATATCATTAATTATTAGACCCCTACCATTGCATTTTTCACATTCTTCTGAAAAACTTTCAACGAGACCGGCTGCCACATTCTTTCTAGTCATTTCAACTAATCCAAGTCTGGATATTTCAAATACCTGTGTTCTAGTCTTGTCTTTAGCTAATTCCTGCTTAAATCTATTTAAAAGACTTTGTTGCTTTTTGGTTGACTCCATATCAATAAAATCTATCACTATAATTCCACCAATGTCTCGAAGTCTTAACTGTCTTGCAATTTCTTCTGCAGCTTCTAAATTATTTTCATACACAGTTTCCTCAAGACTATTTTTTCCAACAAATTTTCCAGTATTAACATCAATAACAGTTAGCGCTTCTGTTCTGTCAATAATAAGATGTCCACCAGATGGCAGCCAAACTTTCCTATCTAAAGCCTTTTTTATTTGGTCTTCAATGTGGTACCTTTCAAATAACATTAGTTCATCCTGATAAAAGTCGACAATATCACTTATTTCAGGAGAAGTAGCAGAAACATAATTTTTGATTTCGTCAAATTGATCTTTTCTATCAATTAAAAGCTTCTTAAATGTTGTATTTAGGTGTTCCCTTATTACTTTTATAGAAACATCTGGCTCTTGATGAATTAATTTTGGAGCATCACCGCTTTTGTAATTACTAACAACATCCCACTCTTCAACAAGTTTTTCTATATCTACTTGTAGTGCTTTTTCACTAACTCCCTCAGCAGCAGTTCTAACAATAACTCCAAAATTTTCAGGTTTTAGCTTACGAATAATTCTGTCTAATCTACTTCTTTCATTATCAGTAAGTCTTCTAGAGATTCCCTTTGTTCTAGAGTTTGGAATTAATACTAAATATCTTCCTGGTAGGGAGATTTGGCCTGTTAACCTAGCCCCCTTTTCCCCCATAGCGTCTTTGACTACTTGAACTAAAATTTCTTGATCAGGTTTTAATAAATTTTCAATTTTTGAATTTTTATGAGAACCCTGTATATCAGCAACATAAAGCACACCATTTTTTTCTTCACCAAAAGAAACAAATGCTGCTTCCATCCCAGGTAAAACATTTTTTACTTTTCCAAGATAAATATTTCCAACTTTAGACTTAGCGTTATTTTCTGATGTGTAATATTGAACTAGGGTTGGACCCTCAAGAATAGCTACCTTTGATACACCATCTTTAGAGCTTATAAGCATCTGCTTTTTTTCTACTTCTGGAACTGGTAATGGTTGTTCTCTAAACCAAGTTGGATTCTTATCTTTAAAATCTTTATTTTTTTGAGAACCTGAGCGAGTAGTCCCAGATTTTATTTTTACTTTTTGGCCATTAAACCATTTAGTTTTTGTATTGTCCAAGTTGTCGCTTTTGCGAACAATCTTTGACTTTTTGAACATACCAAACATTAAAACCTCCGAGATGACGAATATATAAATTAAACATGATTTAAGAATACTAGATTTAAAAATTAAACAACTATGTTGTTTTCTATGAATACTCTATTGATCAATCCAAATATTATTGCTGTTGAAAATATTGATGACCCTCCAAGACTTAGAAGCGGAAAAGGTATTCCAGTCAATGGAATAAAGCCAAGTATAGTTAACAAATTTATAAGTATTTGCACACCTAAGAGTATTAATAATCCTGAAAGGAGATATTTTTCAAACTCAATTTGAGTAAGTTTAATTATTCTATTTACCCTAAAGAAAAAAAGAATCCAAAGAGATAAAAGCAAAAACCCTCCAAAGAAACCAAAGTTTCTTGAATAAAGAGAAAAAATAAAATCCGTAGTTTGCACAGGTACAAAAACTTCAGTTATTTGTGAATTAGTAAAATAAGTTCCAAACAAACCTCCCGAAGAGATTGAAAGTCTACTTTGCTTTTGAGAAAAGTCATCACCAGAAAAGAAATCTGTAATTCTTGATATTTGATAATCACCTAAAAAATTCATTTCTAATAGCATGAAAAATAAAAGAAATAGTGTTAACAACCCAAGAACAGCGCTTCTAAATTTAATATCAGACATAAAAAACATGAAAGAAGTGACTATTAAAAGTAACATTGTTGTTCCCAAATCAGGTTGTATAAAAATTAGAAGTAGATTTATTAGTACCCCCAACAGAGCAATTAACTTATAAGACTTTTGACTAAGTATCTTAGCTAAGAACAAAACCAAAATAATTTTGCTGAATTCTGATGGCTGAATAAAAATTGGTAATCCAATTGGTTCTAAATCGTACCACCTTCTTACACCAAGTATCGGTGTTGTGAAAAGTAAGCCTAATAAAACAGAAACAGAAAGTAAAAATAATGAATTTATTAAATTATATAAATTCTCAATTGAAATATATGTAGTAAAGAAAAATACAAGTAACCCTATTAAAGAAAACACTATTTGTCTTGTTAAAATATTGCTTGTTTCAAACTC
>ENA-OSEY01001852-OSEY01001852.1-marine-metagenome-genome-assembly--contig:-NODE-1852-length-14137-cov-4.050356_pt1 | contig 14137 bp, 16 predicted proteins | sample MGYA00248465_ERZ534230 | MGnify/ENA primary metagenome ERZ534230 (study PRJEB26409, sample SAMN06344110) | marine metagenome | isolation source: Sea water from surface | place: Atlantic Ocean:Southern...
AATGTGCCTGAAAGTGCAGATGCTGAAAGAGTCATGACTCAAATGGCTTTATCAGGTGCGGATATGATATTTGCAACGTCATTTGGATATATGGATCCAGTTATAAATGTTGCAAAAAAATTTCCTAATGTAAAATTTGAGCATGCAACTGGTTATAAAACTGCTGATAACGTTTCTACTTATAGTGCAAGATTTTATGAAGGAAGAACAGTTATTGGTCATGTTGCTGGTAAAATGACTAAATCAAATACAATTGGTTATGTTGCTTCTTTCCCAATTCCAGAAGTGATCAGAGGGATTAATTCAGCTTATCTTGCTGCAAAAGCAGCTAATCCAAATGTAGAATTTAAAGTGATTTGGATTTTTACATGGTATGACCCGGCAAAAGAAGCTGATGCTGCAAAGACATTAATTCAGCAAGGTGCTGATGTTATTATGCAGCATGTTGATAGTTCAGCTATTATGACAGTTGCAGAAGAAGCTGGTGTTTATGCTTTTGGTCAAGCATCTGATATGAGCGAATTTGGTCCAAACGCACATTTAACTGCTATAATCAATGGATGGGCTCCATATTATGTAAATCGTGTTCAACAAGCTATGGATGGAACATGGAAAGGTGGAGAACAAACTTTTGATGGTATAGGCGCTGGTATGGTTATTATTGGTAAAATGTCCGATAAGATACCTGCAAATGTTAGAAAGGAAGCTCAGGATATTGCTGATGGTATAGCTTCCGGAGATCTTCATCCATTTACTGGACCGGTTAATAAACAAGATGGGTCTCCTTGGCTTGCTTCAGGAGAAACAGCTGATATTGGAACTTTATTAGGCATGAATTTCTATGTCGAGGGTATTGAAGGTGACATACCTCAGTAATTTAAGATTTGGATGGGCCATAGTTTTGGCTCATCCAAATTTATTACAATAAGACTTTAAAAATAAATAAATTTTTTTGAATTTTCCTTTTATTATCAGATTATCTCATTATGAATTAGAAAATTATTTTTTATTTGATTAAATTTAATTTTTAAAATTTTAATATTCTTATTATTATTTGATATGGAACAAAACCATAATAGCACTAAAGCTCCTAAATTTTTCCAATTATGGCCAACTCAATTTATGTCCTTTAATCTTCCTGGGAATGAGCAAGCTAATCATATATTATCTGAGCTAGTATTGGAAAAAAACGCTAATCTAGAAAATATGACAGTTGAATATATATCCAACAATATTTTTAACTTAGATCATCCTGGAATAAAGTGGCTGAAACAATGCTGTGATCGAGCTGTTCTTGATTATGCTGAGAAAAGTGGAATTAATTATAATCTAGAATGGACTTTACAAGGTTGGGCAAATGTAAATATGCGCGGTGATTATCATAATTTGCATAACCATCCCCATTCTTGGTTGTCAGGGACATACTATGTATCTGTTCCAGATCAAGCTGAAGCTGATGTATTTAGATCGGATCTAAATCCTTGTGCTATAAGTTTTTTTGATCCGCGTCCTCAGGCAAATATGAACTCTATCCGAAATGATGGACAGGTAGATCCTGAATTTCGAATTTTACCTAATAATGGTGATATTTTTTTGTGGCCAGCGTTTCTTCATCATCTAGTACATCCAAATATGTCGGACAAACCTCGAATTTCGATTTCTTTTAATGTAATTTTGAAATGGAAGGATGAATATATTGCAAATGCGGAATAAATTTAATTATAGCTGTTTATAAATAGTTTATAGAAAAATTATGATGGACAAATTTTACTATGCAATTTTCGAATAATTTATTGAGATTAGGAACAGAGTCCGCTTTTGAAGTTTTAGCAAGAGCGCAATCAATGGTTTCTAAAGGAAGAGATATTATCAATCTTGGTATAGGACAACCAGACTTTAAAACTGCAGATCATATAGTGGAGGCAGGAGTTCAAGCTTTAAGAGATGGCCATCATGGTTATACTTCTGCCAACGGAATTTTACCACTTAGGGAGGCAGTTTCAGAGGATTTTCTAAATAGACATAATGTAGAAATATCACCAGAAAATATTATTATAATGCCTGGTGGAAAACCTACTATGTTTTTTAGTATTTTAATGTTTGGAGCAAAGAATTCGGAAATAATGTATCCAAATCCTGGCTTTCCTATTTATGAATCATTAATTAATTATACTGGTGCCAAGCCTATACCTATAACACTTAAAGAAGAACTAAATTTTTCATTTAAAGCAGATGAAGTGTTAGAAAAAATAAATGACAAAACAAGTTTAATCATAATTAATAGTCCAGGAAATCCTACAGGTGGTGTAATCCCAAAGCATGAAATAGAGAAACTAGTCAAAGGCTTAGAATCTTATCCAAAAGTTACTATTCTTTCTGATGAAATATATAGTAGATTATTATATGGAAATCAAAAGCATATAAGCTTACTAGAATTTCCTAGTATAAGGTCCCGGTTGATTGTATTAAATGGTTGGTCAAAAACTTATGCCATGACTGGATGGAGGTTGGGATATTCAGTTTGGCCAAATGCATTATTAGAATATGCAAATAGGCTATGTGTGAATAATCATTCTTGTGTTAATACTGCAAGTCAATATGCAGGAATTGCAGCTTTAAAAGGTCCTCAAACTGTAGTGAATGAAATGCTGTTAGAGTTTGATAAAAGAAGAAAATTTATTATTTCAGCACTAAATGATATACCCGGAATATCATGTAAGGAACCAGGTGGAGCTTTTTATGTTTTTCCGAATATTAAAAATACAGGTTTTTCTTCTCAACAAGCACAAGATGATTTTTTAGAACTTTCTGGTGTAGCAGCTATCTCAGGTACTAGTTTTGGGAAAATGGGAGAAGGTTATATACGTTTTTCTTATGCAAATAGTTTAGAAAAAATTGAAGATGCAATGGAAAGAATAAAAAAATTATTGCTTAGATAAAAAAGTTAGGGCAACATTTACCCACTATTTTAAAATAGAATTTTATTAACTATAAAAGATTATTAATTTTTGGTGCTTGTTGTTTATAAATAGGTCACTTATAAGTATTTTTTGTGCTGTAACAGCTTGTTTCTGCTTTTCTTTAAATGACGTAATGATGAAAGCATTCAGCAGCACTTACCCCCTATATGAACTTACTCTTTTTCGTTCAATTGTGGCTATTCTGGTTTGTTTATTAGTTTTCATTCCTTTAGAAGGAGGTATTAAAATTTTAAAAACTAAAAACCCTGGAATTCATTTTTTCAGAGGTTCTTGTGTTGTCGTAGCAAATATTGCTTTTTTTGCAGGAATTGCTGTATTACCACTTGCTGAGGCAACAGCTATTTTTTTTATATCACCTATTTTAATAACTTTTTTTTCTATAATATTTTTAAAAGAGAAAGTAGGTATATTAAGATGGTCTGCTCTTATTTTTGGGTTATTAGGTGTCATTCTTGTAATAAAGCCTTTTGGAGCATCTTTTAGGTGGGAAATAATTTTTCCTTTAACGGCTGCATTAGCTTATTCATCTCTTCAAATATTAACTAGATATTTGGGTGTTAATGAAAAAGCTGCAACAATGGCCTTTTATATTCAAATATCTTTTTTAACTTATATGGGATTATTTTCTATTTTATTTCAAAATGGTAGTTTTGATATTATAAACCATCCTTCACTACAGTTTTTTTTTAAAGGTTGGGTTTGGCCAAATAAGAACGATTTTGTTATCATTTTTTTTATTGGAGTTTTTAATGCATTTGGAGGTTATCTTATAAGTCAAGCTTATAGATTAAGTTTTGCTGGTTTAGTTGCCCCTTTTGAGTATTCAGCTTTAGTTTTCTCAATTTTCTGGGGTATAATTATTTTGGGTGAATTCCTTAATTTATTGTCTATGATTGGTATATTTATTATATTAGCATCTGGAGTTTTAATTGCTATCAGAGAGACGATAAAAGATCAGCCATTATCACTTAAAAAAATAGTGGATCGTAGATAGAATTAGCTTTACATAAATTATTGCTCAAAAAAGAAGTTAAGTATACTTTATTAAATATATGGAAGACTATGAAATGAAAAACAACAAATATTTTTCAAGCCTAGGAGGAATGCCTGATCCTAAAAGTTCTTTAGATGAAAGGGCAGTATTTACAGAAGCTTATATTTTTATTCCAAAAGGATGTATGAGAGATATTGTAGCTAGTCATTTTCCTGATTGGGAAAAAACAAGGTGCTGGATATTAGCTCGACCATTATCAGGACATACTGAAACTTTTAGTTATTATATAATGGAAATTTCTAAAGATGGTGGAAGCAAAAATCCTGATCGAGATAAAAGAGTTGAATCCTTAATTTTTGTGGTTGAAGGTAATCTTTTATTAACATTAGAGGGGACTAAATACCCATTAGAAGAAGGTAGTTATGTATTCATTCCACCTGATACAAGATGGGAAATAACTAATTTAGGACAATCAACTGCTAAATTTCATTGGGTAAGAAAAATTTTTGAAAAAGAAATTAATTTAGATGTTCCAGAGTTTTTTGTTATAAATGAAAACGATGTATTAGATTCAGAAATGCCAAATGACAAAAACTGGAAAACTAAAAGGTTTGTTGATCCTAGTGATTTAAGACATGATATGCATCTAAATATTGTTTCATTTGAACCAGGTTCTTCTATTCCTTTTCCAGAAACCCACGTAATGGAGCACGCCATTTATATTATTCAAGGGAGTGGGAGATATTATTTGAATGGAAATTGGGTTGATGTTGAGGCTGGAGATTTTATGTCATTAAGAGCGTTTTGTCCTCAAGCATGTATAGGAACTGGAAATGAAACATTTAGATATTTATTGTACAAAAATGTTAATCGTCACGTTCAATTGTAGTTATAAATTTAATTGAAACCAACTATCAAAAGTATATGTTTCTAAATTATTCCCATCGCCTATCCAATCAATGACAGTAAAAATAGCATCATCATCTATTGGAGCCAAAACACCATGCCATATATCCTTATGATAGTTTACCCCTTGGCCATGCGTTGTTATGAAAGCTGTTGGATCTGATGGAAGTCCATTAACCTCATTTGCAACAATCACTATGAATCTGCAACCAAAAACAGGAATAAATGCCTGACTGCCCAAAGGATGTTTTTCCATAAAATTAAAACTATAGGGAAGGGTTATTTTTTTTGATTTAAAAAGGCTAATACCTGCTTGTCCTTTATTAAACGATAATTTTGCTAGGTTGTTGTATCTAAAGCAGTTACCATTATTTATCTCAAATGGTAACTGCTGTTTTGTGTCTATTATGTCCCCAAAAGGTTCAAATTGGTCTTTATTTAATTGGTATAATTTTAATTCTTTCATGAATTAAATATCTCCTGAATTCTAAAGCCTGCAATTTTCTCAACTTCATTACATGCTGTATTAAATTCTTCTTGCCTTGAATTATTCAGTCTAGTCTTGAATTGTCTAAGAATTTGGGATCTGGTTTTTCCCTTTACAGCAATAATAAAAGGGTGATTAAATTTCTTTTGATAATCAATATTTAATTGATTAAAATCAATTTGTTCTTTCTCTGTAAGAGATGTTAAACCAGCATTTTTTTGTTCAGTTTTACTACTGACAGTTAATTTATTAAATTTTTTAACTTTCCCTAATGCTAAATCTGGGTGCGATTTTAAAACTTTTAATTTTTCGGAATTGGATGAAAGACGAAATTCTAAGCACATAAATCTGTGTAATGCGTCTGCATTTTCCATAGATGGATTTACGCCTCTTAAGTAAGTTTTCTCAGCTACCCATGAACTATGCTCAAATACATTACCAAAAATCTTAATAAATTCTTTTTTCGACATTTCATATGGAGATAATTTACTGGGTATATATGGATGATGTTTTTTCCAATGATCAGCGATCTCAATTCTTTTAGCAAACCAGACCTCTTTATGATTTTTTACATATTTAACAAATTCTTGAATTGCTTTCATTCTACCTGGTCTTCCGGCCAAACGACAGTGTAATCCTATGCTCATCATCTTTGGATTACCTTGTTTCCCTTCATTATATAAAATATCAAATGTACCTTTTAGATAATCATAAAATTGAGACCATGAGTTAAATCCTTGTGTAGTAGCAAATCTCATATCGTTTGCATCCAATGTATAAGGAATTATGAGTTGAGAATGTTTTTTACTTTTTATCCAATAGGGAAGATCATCATTATAAGCATCAGATATATATTCAAAACAACCTAATTCAGAAACAAGTGATACAGTATTTTCTGTACATCTTCCTAGGTACCAACCACTAGGCTTTGATCCCGTTGCAGCAGTATGAAGTTTAATTGCTTTTTGAATGAAATTTCTTTCTTTCTTTTTTGAAAAGTTTTTATACTCAATCCATTTGTATCCGTGGGAAGCAATTTCCCAATTTGCTTTAAGCATTGCAGATACTTGAATGGGTGATCTTGCCAAAGCAGTAGCAACACCATAGACAGTAATTGGAATTTTTTCTTTTATAAAGAAATCATGTAAACGCCAAAATCCTCTTCTTGCTCCATACTCATATATGCTTTCCATATTAAAATGTCTTTTGCCGATCCATTGTTCTGCTCCAACTATTTCAGATAAAAAAGCTTCAGAAGCAGGATCGCCATGAAGTAGACAATTTTCACCACCTTCTTCATAATTTATTACAAACTGAATAGCAATTTTTGAACTATTTGGCCAAGATACTTTGGGTGTATTCTGTCCATATCCTAATAAGTTTCTTGGATATTTCATTTTTTTCTCACAAATTAAATAAAAGCTTTATTAAGTAAAATATCAACTATATTCTATTTACAACAAATTTATTTAAAAGGGAAAAAAATTGTCAGGTAGATTAACAACACATGTTCTTGATACATCTATTGGATTTCCAGCTGAAGGAATAAGGATAGCTCTTTATTCCATTGAAAATAGTGATAAGAATTTTATAAAAGAATTGACAACAAATTCAGATGGTCGAACAGATCAAAATTTGCTTAATAGTGAAGAATTTTTTTTAGGTCACTTTGAATTAAATTTTCATGTTGGTGAATATTTAAAATCTAATATTAACAATTTTCCAAATTTGCAGGGATTATTATATGACGTTATTCCTATCAAATTTACTATATTTTCAGATAGAAATTATCATATCCCATTACTATTATCACCTTTCGGATATTCTACATACCTAGGAAGTTAATTTTTTTTGAATTAGGTTAATCTAAATGATAGAAATTATATTATTAGAATGGTTAGAATTTGCAGTACGCTGGGTGCATATTATTACTGCTATTGCTTGGATTGGTTCTTCATTTTATTTCATAGCTCTTGATTTAGGATTAAAGAAAAATAGCAGTTTACCATACGGTGTAACGGGTGAAGAATGGCAAGTGCATGGTGGTGGATTTTATAACATTCAAAAATACTCAATAGCACCTTCAAATTTACCTCAAGATCTTATTTGGTTTAAATGGGAGAGTTATTCAACCTGGTTGTCAGGGTTTTTTCTATTAGCTATTGTTTATTATGGTGGAGCTGACCTTTATTTGATCGATACAGAAATTGCTGATATTAATAATTTTCAGGCTATATTAATTTCACTGGGTTCAATATTATTTGGTTGGATTATATACAATACTGCATGTAAGTCACCTCTTGGTAATAATAGTAATTTATTACTTTTATTACTTTTTTTCTTTTTATTATTTCTGTCATTGTTTTATACATCTATTTTTAGTGGAAGAGCTGCATTTTTACATTTAGGTGCTATCACAGCAACTTTAATGACAGCTAATGTGTTTTTTATAATTATTCCAAATCAAAAAATAGTAGTTTCAGACCTGAAAGCGGGTAGAAAACCAGATCCAAAATTTGGAATTATAGCCAAACAGAGGTCTACACATAATAATTATTTAACTCTACCAGTAATTTTCTTTATGCTTTCAAGCCATTACCCTTTAGCTTTTGCATCGGAATTAAATTGGGCTATAGCTCCATTAGTTTTTTTATTAGGTGTATCTATTAGGCATTATTTTAATACTTATCATGCAACTAAAAAAAAGTTATATTGGACTTGGATTATCACTTTTATCATTTTTGCAGTGATTATAGGTCTTTCTTCTTATAAGAAAAATAGTCTATCTCTATCTGAAAATGTAATTGATCTAGAAAGAATTTATAACTTAGAAATTACAGATCTTAATAATGAAGTTCATGACATCATTTCTGCTAGATGTACTATGTGTCATGCTAGAGAACCTCTGTGGGATGGTTTCTTACATCCTCCTAAAGGTTTTGTTGTCGAAAATAAGGAGGATATTAAGAGATACGCTAGACAAGTTTATGTACAATCTGCAATAAGTAAAGCTATGCCTCCAAATAATATTTCCTATATGGAAGATATTGAAAGATTTACCATCCAATATTGGTATGAAAATACACAAATAAAGTAATTTCTTTTGTCATAAAATTAGTTAGCATTAGGATAGAAAAGCTGTATGCCGTTAACTTTATATTTTTGAATAGTTTCCTGTCCGTTTTTTGATAAAAGCCAGTTTAAAAAAATTTTTGATTCCTGTACATTTGTATAAGGACACTTTTCAGGATTTACTAATATTGCTCCATACTGATTGAACAAATTTTTATCACCTTCATATAAAATTTTTAAATCTTTTTTATTTTTAAATGTAATCCAAGTTGCTCTATCAGATAGAGTATAAGCATTTAATTCTGCAGTTATATTTAGTGTGGTTCCCATACCAGAACCTGTTTCTTTATACCATTTTCCAGAATAGTCACTAATTTCAATCTGTGCATTTTCCCATAGGTTTTTTTCTTTTTTGTGGGTGCCGCTATTATCTCCTCTTGATATAAAACTATATCCAAACTTAAAAATAGAATTCAGGGCTTCTTCAGCTGATTGGCTGTTGGAAATTTCTGCTGGGTCTTCACTGGGCCCAAGTATTACAAAATCATTATACATCAAATTATGCCGTTTTATACCATGACCATTTTCAACAAAAGCTTCTTCATCGCTTTTAGCATGTACAATTAAAATATCAGCATCACAGTTTTCGGCGTTTCTTATAGCTTGACCTGTTCCTACGGCTACTACTTTTACATTTATTCCAGTTTCATTTTTAAATATAGGTAAAATATATGAATAAAAACCAGAGTTTTTAGTTGAAGTTGTTGATTGCAACAAAACATCTTTCCCCCATATCGATGATGGAAAAATAAAAATTATAATCAAAATTAATTTGTTTAAATAAGTTTCCATGTAAGTTTTCAAAAATGATTATAAATGATTTCACCTTTTAAAAATTGATTTATTTCTTTAATTTTTGAGTGATTAAAAAATTTAGATGCTTTCTGGTGTTCTAATACTTTTCCCTCGTAAATGAAAACAATATCTTGCCCTAGTCTTTTTGCTTGTGTTATATTATGCGTAACTAAGATTATTTTTTTCCCAGCAACAGCTTCTTCTTTAATTATTTGCTCGATTTTAAAAGTTGTATAAGGATCTGCATTCGCAGTTGGTTCATCAAGCAATAAAATTTTTGCATTTGTACTAATTGCAAGTGCTAGAGAAAGTCTTTGTTTTTCACCTCCTGAAAGTTTATTGGCTAAAATATTTTTTTGAGAATGGAGATCAAACCTTTCCAACACATCCAAACAAGAAATATTTCTCTTATCTTTATTTAATTCAAGAATAAATTTTATATTTTGCTGAGTTGTTCTTCTTAAAAAACTTGGTTTTTGCATCATAATAGATATTTTTCTTTCATCTTCATTTTTGCTATTATAATTAATTTCTATATCACCTGTATAAGATAGAATTAAGCCTTGTATGAGATTTAACAATAAAGTTTTTCCTGCCCCATTAGGACCCATAATTACTGAAATTGAATTATTATCAAACTGAAGATTTGAAATATCTATTAAATTTCTGTTTTCTGTATTTGAAACCAAAAAAAGATTTTTAATTTTGATCAAGTCGTTCATTTCAACCATTAATTTCTTTATTTATTTTAATTTTCATCCTATTTGCAATGACATTTATAATTAATGATATAGAAAGCAAAATAATACCTAAAGCTAATGCTAAAGGAAGATCTCCTTTAGATGTTTCAAGTGCAATAGTTGTAGTCATAACTCTTGTAACATGATCAATATTTCCTCCAACGATAATTACTGCACCAACTTCTGATATTGCTCTTCCAAATCCTGCTAAAAATATAGTAATTAAAGAATCTTTACTGTCAGAAATATAGGTTATAACAGATTTTTTAGGTGGAACCGAAAATATTATAAAAAAATCTTTGTATTCTTTGTGTAATTCTTCAAAAATTTGAGTAGATAGTGAAATAATGATTGGGAGAATTAAAAACAATTGAGCTAGGATCATTGCATATGGAGTATATAAAATCTCTAACCAACCTAAAGGTCCTGATCTTGAAACTAACAAATATACAATTAAACCAACTACAACTGGGGGCATCCCCATCAAAGAATTAAAAATACTTATTAAAATGGATCTTCCTGAAAAACGGGTAATAGCTAAAAACACACCAATAGGAAATCCAATAATTGAAGCAACAATAAGTGAAGTAACACTAATTTTTAATGATAATCCTACTATTTCAAATAAAGCAGAATCTAAATTGAAAATCAAAGTAAATGCCGTAATAAAAGCTTCTAAAAATACTTCCATTAAACTATAACCAAAATTAGCTCTTTATTAATTAATTGGAAATTATTAACACTTCATAACATAAAAAGTGAACCTAGTTTGATCTTTTTCTTGGGTTTTTTTTAAAATTTTATTGTTAGTTTCATTGCAAAAATGAGGAATATCAAGTTCTGCAGCAGGATCGTCAGTAAATATTTTTATTACTTGTCCTTTATTTATACCCTTTATTCTCTTTCTGAGTTTAAGAACTGGTAAAGGACACAATAAGCCAGTTGCATCAATTTCATCTGCTATATTCATTATCTCACTCTGTTGAACCATGTATTGCAAAAGCTTCTAATTCAGCATCATTAGCTTGAATGTGTCGGAATTTCTCACGTATTCCTTTTGCTGTAAATTCTCTACTAACCATAAGTAGAGTATTATCTGGATGCTCTTCGCATATTGAATTCATAAATTCTACTTCTTCTTTTGCTACGGGAAGAGCTATTTGCAAATTGGGAGCACCGTAATCTTTTATAAACTTATTAGCAAGAATTTTGATTATGTTTTCATACTCTTCTTCTAGAATAGTTGTAACACCAACAAATGTTGATCTACCAAAACTAGTTAATCCCATCCAGCCATTTGTAAAGGCTTGTTTGCGTTTTCCTTCTATCTGTTCTTCTTTCAAGTTAGAGAATTCAAAAGTACCAGAGATTGCCCACTCTCCAGCAGTAGCAACGGTTTCAAAAATTCTAGAATCAGATTCATCTAATGTTATTGTTCGTGCAAATTTCATTTATTTATCCATATAATCAACAAGTTTCTCTATAAGTGTATTATTAGAATTTTTTAATAACATATTACCATTTTCATCGAGGCCAATAAATTCACCTTGTTTAGGATAAGTTATTTTTTTACCAACATCCTCACATTTTTCACGCCAAGCATTATGAATAGGTAATAATCCTTCATCTAAAAAACGATTCAACCATACTAGGGTATGTCTTGACCAGCTTTCTAATAATGCATTAGGAGTTATATCTGAACAACCTTCTTCAGATAATACTGTTTTATCAGGATTATTACCGGATTCTATGGATTTACTCCATAAAAATGGGATGTTTATTCCTAGAACTAGCCATTCAGGTATTTCTTCTTCAAACTTTGTAGATGCTTGATAAAAGGTGTAACCACAATATGCTCCATTAACTCTTATTCGATTAGGCCAATTAAAATGAATTGCTAATTCAGGAGGACCTAACGAGCCTAAACTATCTGCTACTCCCATTTGATTAACAAGTATCATACCTAAAGCTTGTTTGAGTTTAATATCGGGTGCTAATATTATCGACGCATTTAACTCTCCAATGTCTTCGTTATATAAGATCAATCCAGGATCAATATTTTTTTTCGCTTCCTCGATTGCATTATGAAAAGTGCTTTTTTTTAATGGTAATGCTTTTCCTCTAAATAGAGGAGGAAAACTTGGTTGATTTTTATCTATTTTTTTTATCATATGTCAAAATTAGAAAGTTTTTCAGCCACTTCAAAAAATGCTATTGAAGTAGGATTCTTAGGATGACTTACCACTATTGGTACTCCGCTATCAGATGCTACTCGTGTATCTAAATCTAGGGGTAATTCTCCTAGTAATTGAGAATTAATTTTATTAGCCTCTTCTTTTAAAGAACCATTGCTAAAAGGGTAGTGTGTCATACCACAACCTGAACAAACAAAAGAAGACATGTTTTCAATAAGGCCAATTATTGGTATATCTAATCTCTTAAACATATCTATCCCTTTCCGGGCATCTAAAAGAGCTATATCCTGTGGAGTAGATACAATTATAGCACCTCTTATATCTGTTTTTTGACAAAGTGTTAATTGCACATCTCCAGTTCCAGGTGGTAAGTCTACAAATAGATAGTCTTGTTCCCCCCATTGTACTTGGTTTAACATCTGCTGTAGTGCACCCATAAGCATTGGCCCTCGCCAAACGATAGATTCATTTTCTGGTACCATTAACCCTAGTGACATAGTCGTGACACCATGATTTCTAAGTGGTAATATAATTTTTCCATCAGGACTTGATGGTCTTCCTGATAATCCAAGCATTCTTGGTTGACTAGGACCATAAACATCAGCATCCAGTAAAGCTACTTTTTTACCTTTTGATGCTAAGGCAACTGCTAAATTTGATGCAACTGTTGATTTACCTACACCTCCTTTACCTGATGCAATAGCAATTATATTTTTAACACCTTCAGGATTACTTTTGGTGTTAACTTTAGGTTTTTGATTTGCAGGTGATTTAAGGTTCGGAGGTGTGCTAGGAGTACTTGAAGGCATATTTTTATCTGAAACATGAGAAGTCATAATAACCTGAGCATTTTTTCCATTTCCATAGTTATTAATAATTTCCTCAACTTTTGTTTTTATAGACTCCATGGTTTTTAGTTGAGTTGGATCTATTTCTAGAATTACGACAATTTTATCATTTTTTATCTCAGTGGACTTAACAGTCTTGTCAGAGATAATATCTTTTTGCGAAAGAGGGTTAATAATTTTTTTTAAATTTTTATTAATTTCATCTATCATATTTTCGTTCATGAATCATCCTCAAGATGAATTTCTCCTTCAATTTCATGACTGAGATCTAATTCTTTAATTTCTAGTTTAACTTTAACTTTAATTTGATTTGGGTTTATCGAATTATTTTCAATACCTTTTCTTACTGCTTCCTCAATTTTTTGCTGAGAAGTGACCCCAACTTTCTTTAAAAATTTTCTCATTGAAATATTAAATTTTTCGTGATCTAGATTCATGTAAGTTCCTAACTTTTTTAATTCTAAGTAAATAATTCTATTTACATAAGGGGCAGAAGGAAATGTTTGTCAAGATTTTGAATAAAATACTTTACATATTTTTTTCACTATTAATTTTTTTTACTCTAACCAAAAATCTTTCAAGTGAAGAAATTCATCTTCACTTTCCTGAAGAATTACTAATGGTTGAATTTGACAAACATATTTTGCCTAGATTTAAATTTAAAACTCAAATTAAAATAAAAGCTGTAAATTTTTTTGAAAATAGTGATGCTTCAATTGGTGTAAAAACAAATGGAATTTCAATTTTTTCAGATTTGAATGATATTATTTACAAAATTGAATTAATTACCAGTGAAGAAGCAAAATTGAAAAAAATTGATAAATTCATTGATTGGCTTAAAAGCACCTCTGGGATCTCGGCTATAGAAGGATTCCAATTTAATGGGGTACCTATATTTAAAGCTATACTGTTAGAAAAAAAGGAAAAGAAAGAATTTGTATTTGAGGGAGATAGTAAGAATGGTCTTTTAATTTCTCAAATACATTGCAAAAGATGTCATGTGGTAGATGATAATGCATTTGCTGGAATAGATTCATCACCATCATTTCATGCAATGAG
>ENA-OSEY01001853-OSEY01001853.1-marine-metagenome-genome-assembly--contig:-NODE-1853-length-14123-cov-3.386658_pt1 | contig 14123 bp, 12 predicted proteins | sample MGYA00248465_ERZ534230 | MGnify/ENA primary metagenome ERZ534230 (study PRJEB26409, sample SAMN06344110) | marine metagenome | isolation source: Sea water from surface | place: Atlantic Ocean:Southern...
TTCATCCCATAGTATCTCCTGGGTTCCATTCCCATGGTGGACATCAAAATCAATTACTGCAACTTTTTTTAAACCGTGAAAATCAAGCGCATGCTTTACTCCAAGAGCAATGTTTCCAAACAGACAAAAACCCATAGCCTTTTGTGTTTCAGCATGGTGACCCGGAGGCCTGACAGCAACAAAAGCATTTTTGGCTTCGCCAGATAAAACTAAATCAACAGCACGTAAGACGCCCCCAGCAGCCCGGTAGGCAGCAGTCAGAGAGCCTGAAGAAATATGGGTATCGCCATCCAAGGATTTAAACCCATTTTCAGGTACTGAGTCTTGCAAGTAATTTATATGCTCGCGAGGATGAATTCTAAGAATGTCATCATCTGCTGCCATAGGTGCACTAACCCGCAATAAGTTAATATCTTTTAATGCTTCTAAAATATACTCCAACCTGGCTACTTGTTCTGGATGACCTGGTGGCGTCACATGTTGCAGACACTCTTCATGCGTTACAAGTGCTGTTTTCTTCATCAAGAAATTAAGCCTTCGTTCATTAATTTTTCAAATGTCTCATCTAAAGCTTTTTTCGCTCGCTTGATCAGTATATCAATTTCCGATTTTGTGATTATTAGTGGAGGCGAAATAATCATTCGGTCGCCAACGTGCCGCATTATAAGATTGTTTGCAAAGCATCTTTCTCTGCAAATATATCCAACTTTACCGGCATCTGATTTAAATGGAGAACGTTTTTCTTTATTTGGTGTTAATGCTATAGAACCCATCATACCTACTATTTTTGCTTCCCCAACAAGTGGGTGCTTGCATAAGCCCTCCCACTCTTTTCTCAAATATGGTGCAATATCATTTTTTACATGCCCAATTATGTTTTCGTCCTCAATAATACGTAGATTTTCAAGCGCTACAGCTGCTGCCACAGGATGGCTTGAATAAGTGTAGCCATGATTAAATTCATCCCTGGCAATGATACTTTCAATTTCATCAGATACTATTGAACCGCCAATGGGTTGATACCCACTGCTTAAACCCTTCGCTATTGTCATAATATCAGGTTTTATGTTTAAGGTTTGACTTCCAAACCAATTACCCGTTCGCCCAAATCCACAGATTACTTCATCTGCAATCAAAAGTATTCCATAATGATCGCAAATGCGCTGGACTTCCGGCCAATAAGAATCCGGGGCAACAATTACACCTCCGGCACCTTGAACAGGTTCAGCTATGAAAGCAGCCACACGATCCACACCCAAAGATTTAATTTTTTCTTCCAGTTCTCGGGCGCAAGCCAAACCAAAATCTTCTGGGGATAATTCACCACCTTCAGACCACCAATTAGGTTGGTTGATATGATGTATGTCAGGTATTGGCATGCAACCTTGATCATGCATTGCCGACATACCTCCCAATGATCCAGAGCCAACACTTGAGCCGTGATAAGCATTTTTTCGACTAATGATGATTGATTTATTTGGCTTATCTTTCAAAGCCCAGTAATGCCGAACCAACCTGATATTAGTATCATTGGCCTCAGAACCAGAACTCGCAAAAAATACATGGTTTAAATCAAAGGGAGCCAATTCAGCCAACTTTTCGGCCAACTCTATAGCTGGTACATGTGTCGTTTGAAAAAATGTATTGTAATATGATAGCTCTTTCATCTGACGCGCAGCTACTTCCGCAAGTTCATGACGCCCATACCCTATATTCACACACCATAGACCAGCCATTGCATCTAGTATTTCTTCTCCCTCTGAGTCGTATACGAAAACACCATTTGCACGCGTTATTACACGCGCGCCTTTTTCACCCAATTCTGCCTGTGCTGTGAATGGGTGCATATGGTGAGCAGCATCACGCATTTGAAGTTCTTTAGTTGGAAACTTATTTGATAGTAAATTCATAGGGTTGCCTCATAAGCTTTTAATTTAGATTTTGTAAAGAAACTTCTTTTAAGTAGCATTGACAGAGCTTTTACTGACTGTAATTGTAAAAATTCATAAAACAATAAAGAAGTGGTAAATGACCTTACAAAATTTTGATGGAAAAAATGACACTATTACTCCAGAGCAAGTACAGTACTGGGATAATAAGCATCTGATCCATCCGTGGAGTGAATTCTCAGAAGATAGCTTTGACATGACGCAGGTCTCTAGAGCCGATGGCATATATCTTTATGACGCGCACGGAAATAAGTTAATTGACGGTCCAGGTGGCATGTGGTGCGTTAATATAGGATATGGGCGAAAAGAAATGGCAGATGCTATTTCTCAACAGATTATGAATATGACATATTCAAGTCCGTGGTTTACTACCAATGAACCCGCTGCAATGTTGGCAAAAGTTATAACTGAAAAAACGCCTGGCGACCTGAACCGCGTCTTTTTTTCAAACGGGGGCTCTGACGCTGTCGATACGGCTTTAAGATTTGTTCAATATCGAAATAACGTTATAGGCAAACCTGATAAAAAGAAAATATTATGTAGGGAAAAAGGTTACCACGGATCGTCTTATCTGGCGGCGACTGTATCAGGAACTGGCCGAGAGCATGATCGGCGATACATGGATACTCACCAAGATCTTGCGATAATGCTACCCAACATAAACCCTTACATACGTCCAAGTGGAACATCGCTAGAGGAATGGTGTAATGAGAAAATATCAGAAATGGAGGAAACAATTTTATCCATTGGATCTGAGCAAATTGGATGCTTCATCGCCGAACCTATCTTGGCTTCAGGAGGAGTAATCGTACCACCGTCTGGTTACCACCAACGCTCACTTGAGTTGTGTAAAAAACACGATATTGTTTATATTTCGGATGAGACAGTCACCGGTTTTGGCCGCTTGGGTCATTGGTTTGCATCAAAAGAAGTTTTTGGAATTCAACCAGATATTATCACTTGCGCAAAGGGATTAACCTCAGGCTACCTTCCCATGGGCGCAGCTATAATCTCTGAAAGACTTATTGATAACATAAAAAATAAAGACGGCTCTCAACCCTTTACAAATGGCTATACATATTCATGTCACCCAGTTGCAGCCAAGGCCGCTCTTACAAATATAGACATAATGTCAAGAGACAGCATTTTAGAACATGTGCGGAAGATATCACCCCATTTTCAAAACAGACTAAGAAGTTTAGGCAAAAAATATGATATAATAGGAGATGCTCGAGGAGTGGGACTTCTTGGATGCTTGGAAGGTTTAGGCTCTAAAAACTCATCAGAAGAGGCTCGACTTAAGATAGATACCGAATTTGGTCAAATGATGGATGAAGCTTGCGAGAAACGTGGGCTGCTGGTTAGGCCAATAATTAACATGTGTGTATTTTCGCCACCACTAATCATTACACAGAGCGAGATAGATGATATGTTTGATATTCTAGAAGATGCGATAGTAGAGGTTCAACAAAACTATAGTTAGAAAATTGTTTAATTACTTTTCCGATGAGCAAGAAGCATCTACATCAATCTATAAAATTTGATGACAAATTTACTCAGTAATGATTTCAAACGGATTTAATCAACAAAAAACGCTATTCGCGGGCTTTCAAATAGTCCAATCAGCTCTTGGAAAATGACAAGTATAGCCATTTGGATTTTTAACTAAGTAATCTTGGTGATAAGACTCAGCTTCCCAAAACTCTTCCGCAGGAGTTACTTTCGTAACAATCCTGCCTGGCCATTTTTTTGAACTTTCGATATCAGAAATCATTTTAAAAGCTTCTTCGCGTTGCTCTGACGACGTAGTAAAAATATGTGATCGATAACTATCCCCAATATCGTTTCCTTGCCTATCAATAGTTGTGGGGTCATGGATTTGAAAAAAACATTCTAACAAGCGGCGATATGAGACGACCGATGAATCAAAAAGGATTTCAAGTGCCTCGGCATGTCCAGTAGTTTCTGTGCAGACATCTTTGTAAGTTGGGTTTTTTAAGTGTCCACCCGTGTAACCAACACGCGTTTTCTGTACACCAGGAATCTTCCTCATCAAATCCTCCATACCCCAAAAACAACCACCAGCTAAAATTGCTATTTCCATTTTATTCTCCTATTAGCTCCACAAACTTGCCATAGCCCTCAGCCTCCATATCCTTTAAGTGTATAAATCGAAGACTTGCCGAATTTATACAGTAGCGCAGCCCACCTCTATCTTTAGGCCCATCTGGAAAAACATGGCCTAAGTGGCTATCCCCATTTGTGGAACGTACTTCGGTTCTGATCATCCCATGAGAAGTATCCGAAATCTCAGTTACATAAGATGCTTCAACAGGTTTTGTAAAACTGGGCCATCCACAGCCACTTTCGTACTTATCATCCGATAGAAAAAGTGGCTCACCAGAAACGATATCGACATAAATGCCGGGCTCTTTATTGTGCAAAAGTTTCCCAGTCCCAGGTCTTTCAGTACCATTTTCCTGAGTGACCCAATATTCCTCTGGGCTTAAAAGTGCGATTGCCTCTGAATTCTTGTGATAGTTCATTGTAAACTCTCCACTTGTTATTATAAAATTTGGGGTAAATTTAATTAATTTCAATCCTTGAAAGATAGTATATTTAAATTTGTTACAAATTGTATTTAACTCTCGGGCCTATTATAACTCAGCACTAATGTATTTTTTTTGAAAGGAAGAGATATGAAAACAGCTAAAGACTATCTAGACGAAGCAAATTCTGTTGTTCAAAAAATATCACCAGCTGAAGGGATCGAACGACACAACTCGGGTAATTTAGTAGTTGTAGACGTAAGAGACTCTTCGGAGTTCCCAAAAACAGGTACTGTACAAGGCGCTCTAAGAATTCCTCGGGGTCTAATAGAGTTCTTCGCAGATGATACCCATCCAATGCATAACAGCGCGCTGAAAAAAGATGCCGAAATTGGAATTATTTGTGCCGTCGGAGGCCAAGCCGCTCTTACAGCTAAAACAATGAAAGATATGGGTTTTGAAAATGTCGTTAACCTTGGTGGAGTAAGCGGTTGGGCTGAAGCTGGCGGGCCAATGGAAGATTAAAATACAAAATTCTCTTTTGAATAGCCTTGTATGAATAAGAGCGCCGTTAAATCCCCAAAATTTATTCGGATATCGCATTGTTCTGCAACAGATGGTTTGGCGTGAAGAGCTACACCTGTACCAGCTTTACTCAACATGTCCAAGTCATTGGCTCCATCACCAACCGCGATTACCTGTCTTGCAGATAGATTAAACTTGCTCGCGATACGGTCTAATTGTTCAACTTTAGCCTTTTTGCCCAATATTGGTTTTTGTACTTTTCCAGTGAGCTTATTTTCATTTGTAAGCAAGACATTTGCATGATTTTCATCAAAGCCAAGGTAGGCAGAAACTTTCTCTGTAAACAAAGTAAATCCGCCCGAAACAAGAGCACTGTAGGAACCATTTGCTTTCATTGTTGATAAGAGAGTTAATGCACCTGGCATATAAGTTATTCGTTCCTTAAGAACTTTATCAATAATCTGCGTGGACAAGCCCTTCAGCAGTGCGACTCTTTCAGTTAAAGCTTCTTCAAAGTCTAATTTACCGTTCATCGCTTCGGCTGTAATAAGCTTCACCCGTTCTCCAATTCCAATTTCACTGGCCAGCTCATCTATGCATTCCTGCTCAATTATAGTGCTATCCATATCTGCAAGCAGAATAGATTTTTTACGCATTTTGTCTTCCTGAATCACCAAATCAATTTCTAGTTCTTGAAATTTTGACCACATAGACCAACGGTCACTAGGAATTTTGGGTATGATAAATTCAGCAGCTTCGTCACTTGCAAGATAAACATAGTCTTTAGCTTCCCAAGCCTCACACAGATTTTTAACGAGTTTTGATTTCAATAGGCCAGAATTTGGAGGTGCAATTAGTGTAACTGCATACATGATTAAACTTTCATAGCGCCAAAGAGCGAAGCCCTTTCATATCTCTGCCTATAACTAGATTTTTACTGTTGTTAAAGGCAGGATTATCAATTATTTCGATACGTGGGACACCTCTCCCCAACGAGAGGCAATTATCTGGAAGGGTAACAGACATGGATACTAAAAAACCGGTTACGCGGCCGGATAACGCGTGTTTTTCTTCCGGCCCCTGTGCCAAAAACCCCTCTTTTGACGTAACTAAGCTTGCAAACGCACCACTTGGAAGATCCCACCGTGCTGCGGTTGGTAAAGCAAGGTTGAAATTAGCAATCGAAGAAACAAGAAAGATTCTCGAAATTCCGAGTGATTATAGAATTGCTATAGTACCCGCTTCGGATACAGGTGCTGTCGAGATGGCAATGTGGTCTATGCTAGGAGCTAGAGATGTCACCATGGTAGCCTGGGAAAGTTTTGGGGATGGGTGGATCAACGATGCCGTTAAACAACTTAAACTAGATGTTAAAATCTTTAACGCCGACTATGGTGACATCGTAGATATGGAAAGCCTGGATTATGATACTGACATTGTATTTACCTGGAATGGCACCACCTCAGGCGTATGCCTCAAGGATGGAAACGCAATACCGCATGATAGATTAGGTCTCACAATTTGTGATGCAACCTCAGCTGCATTTGCTATGGATTTACCTTGGGCAAAATTGGACGTGACAACCTTTAGTTGGCAAAAAGTCCTAGGTGGAGAAGCAGCACATGGCATGCTTATCCTTTCTCCAAGAGCGGCGCAAAGATTAGAGAGCTATACTCCTTCCTGGCCCATTCCAAAGATATTTCGACTTACAAAAAACGGAAAACTTATTGAAAGTATTTTTGAAGGTGCAACAATTAATACACCCTCAATGCTCGCCTTGGAGGACTATCTACTTTCATTAGAATGGGCAAAAAGCGTTGGTGGAAAAAATGAGCTCATCAATAGAGCAAAAAGAAATGCCAAAGCCATTTGGGATTTTTGTGATCGTCGGGATTGGATAGAAAATCTTGCCATTAATCCTTCCACACGATCTACGACTTCTGTCTGTCTGAAATTCAAAGACAACAGAATTACTGACGGTCATTCCTTTGCAAATAAAATAGCAAAGCGGCTAGAAACTGAGAAAGTGGCTTTTGATATTGGAGCTTATAGAGATGCTCCACCGGGTCTTAGAATTTGGTGCGGAAGTACAGTTGAGATCTATGATATAGAAAAAATGTTGCCTTGGATAGATTGGGCTTTTCATGAAGAAATTCAGGCCAGCTATTAACCCCCAAAAATCACTAGTTTTCACGAATTTAATTTCATAATTTAGTAGGAAAGACCCATTAAATGGCACCTAAAGTATTAGTATCAGACAAGTTAAGCGAAACAGCAGTTCAAATATTTATCGATCGCGGTATCGAAGTGGATTTTATGCCAGACCTGGGTAAAGACAAAGAAGCTTTGGCTAAAGCAATTGGAAACTACGACGGTTTGGCCATCCGGTCTGCAACAAAAGTAACTCCAACTATTTTAAAAAATGCCCATAAACTGAAAGTGATAGGTCGGGCTGGCATAGGAACCGATAACATTGATAAACAGGCGGCCTCCAAGCAGGGTATAGTCGTTATGAATACACCATTTGGAAACATGATAACTACTGCTGAACACACGATAGCTATGATGTTCGCTGTTGCCAGGCAGATTCCACAAGCAAGTGCATCAACTCATGCGGGCAAATGGGAAAAATCAAAATTTATGGGTGTCGAACTAACGGGAAAAACCTTGGGCGTAATTGGAGCAGGTAACATCGGAGGAATTGTTTGCGAGCGCGCCCGAAATTTAAAAATGAAAGTATTGGCATATGATCCTTTTTTGTCCAATGAAAAAGCGCTTGAAATGGGTGTTGAAAAAATAGAAGGACTAGAAGATTTACTGCCAAAAGCAGACTTTATAACCTTACATGTCCCACTTACTGATATGACCAAAAATATTTTAAGCCGCAAAAATTTGGAAAAGACTAAAAAAGGTGTACGTATTATTAATTGTGCTAGGGGAGGACTGATAGACGAAAGCGCTTTAGCAGATTTTTTAAAAAGCGGTCACGTGTCTGGGGCCGCTTTAGACGTTTTTGAAGAAGAACCTGCAAACAAAAATCCTCTTTTTAATTTACCTAATGTCGTTTGCACTCCCCACTTAGGCGCAGCAACAATTGAGGCCCAAGAAAACGTAGCCCTTCAAGTTGCCAAACAAATGTCTAATTATCTGCTTGAAGGTGCTGTAGAAAATGCCCTCAACATGCCCTCTATGAGTGCAGAAGAGGCAAAGGTTATGGGGCCTTGGGTTAAATTATCACAATATTTGGGAAGTTTCGCTGGCCAGATGACTGATGAGCCTGTGAAAGCTATCAATATATTATATGACGGCCTTGTTTCTAAAATGAATTTACCGGCACTGAACAGCAGTGTGATTTCTGGAATTATGACAAAAGCCAACCCAGACGTGAACATGGTCTCCGCACCAATAATCGCAAAAGAGCGCGGAATTAAAATAAGCACTACAAATCAGGACAAAGCTGGAGCTTTCGAGGGCTACATTAAAGTTACAGTCGTTACAGAAAAAAGAGAACGCTCAGTGGCTGGCACTGTCTTTAGCGATGGCAAACCTCGTTTTATTCAAATTAAAGGCATCAATATCGATGCTGAAGTTGGGCCTCACATGCTGTACACAACAAATGAGGACGTTCCTGGTATAATTGGTGTTCTAGGAAAAACACTTGGTGATAACGATGTTAATATTGCAAACTTTACTCTTGGGAGATCGCAAGCCGGTGGCCAAGCGATTGCTTTGTTGTATGTAGATAATCCAATTTCGGATACAGTTATTGGAGCTTTAAAAGCGACAGGTGTTTTTGGACAAGCGAAAGCATTAAATTTTGCAGTTGAAAACCCAAACAGTTAGCGGCTTCGAAGCGGCGGAACCTATATAAATGAAATTAAAATTCAATCTGGGTTCGACCTTTTAGCTTTTTAAGTTCATCTGAAAATTTATCAATTAGTATTGGCCATCTTGCATTTTTTCATAAATTTATCCTAAAACTTATTAATGTTTACAATTGCTGCCCTCTACCATTTTACGCGATTTAAAAATCATTTAGAATTGCGTGAACCTCTGCAAAAAAAATGCGAAGAATTAAGCATAAGTGGATCTCTATTGCTCGCCTCAGAGGGAATAAACGGTACGGTTGCTGGTACCGGTGATAGTATACAAAAAATACTTATCTATATAAAAAAAATGCCAGGCTGTGCTGATTTAGAATATAAGACCAGTGTATCAAAACTGCCGCCATTTCCCAGAATGAAGGTAAAGTTAAAAAAGGAAATAGTCACGATGGGTCAACCAAATATTGACCCCAAAGCCAGGGTTGGACATTATGTCGATCCATCTGAATGGAATAAAGTACTACATGATCCCGATGTTGTTGTGATCGATACCCGTAACGAGTATGAGGTCGACATAGGTACTTTTAAAGGTGCTATAAACCCTCACACTAGTTCTTTTAGAGAATTCCCAGCTTGGTGGGAAAAAAATAAAGAGAAATTCCAAAATAAACGTATCGCGATGTTTTGTACTGGAGGAATTCGCTGCGAGAAATCAACGAACTACCTTATTAACCAAGGTGTTGAGAATGTCTCTCATTTAAAAGGTGGAATATTAAAATATTTAGAAGAAATGCCCAAAGAACAAAGCGAATGGGAGGGCGACTGCTTTGTGTTTGATGCGCGAGTATCCGTTGGGCATGAACTAAAAGAGGGACCCCACAAATTATGTTATGCCTGTAGGCAACCCATACTGCCCAAAGATAAAGAACGTTCCGAGTATGAACATGGTGTTTCTTGTCATAAGTGCAAAAGTAAAACATCTGAAACTGACAAAATCCGGTTTCGGGAAAGGCAAAAACAAATCCAATTATCTAGGAAGCGCGGACAAAAGCACATGGCCGGTTATGACGAAAATTAACTTTTGGAAATTCTTGGGCGCCCAGATGCTTCTACTAAAACACTTGCCTCCACGAAAACTGAGCGGTTCTCTATATTAGCCGTTTTTATCTCTCTATCAATATTCACACTAACATTTTCTGCACCAGCTTCTTTTGCTTTCTGAATACTCTTCTCCGTTAATTTTTCTTCTAATACCTTCAAGGCTTTCACCTCACTAGTAAAATTGACAGGCTTTCCATCGAGATGAACAAGATATTTCCCCTCAGAAGGAGAAGAAATCACCCCTGACTCCCTCATAACAATCTTCCCAACAACAGCACCGATAGCATTTGCCACGCCGGCATATTCAGGTAAAATAACCTCACAATTTAATTCAGCACCAACAGCAGGATAATAGGTTGGCGCCGAAGCTCCTAGGCCTATAATTTTTTTACTAATCCCAACATTAACTTTTATTAAATCACTATATCCCGCGAGGCCAAACTGGATCAGAGGGTGCTTAGCTAAGACATCTGGCTTATCTCCAAAATCAACCTTTTCTTCCGAAAAGGCCATTTCTAATATTGAGCTACTTGTCTGATCTGTAAGCTGGCAAACTATCCTTTCAGCCATCTGTGCGGTTGAGCCAGCCAAAAGCTCTCCCGATCCATTACGGCGTCGGGCGAAAAGATCGATAGCCTTTATCGCTGCTTCTTTATCCCAGGCGTTTGATTTGCCAAGTACGTGACTGGCGTCGGAAGGTGTCACAGCTGAAATTTGAGCAACACCCATAGAAACTAATTTAATTACAGACTGCAAATCTAGGCGAGATTTAACCACCTCGCTCATGGGATAGAATTGTTCACCAATTCTCCTGTAAACTTTATCATCGCGCTCAGATAATACTGGTTCTGTTGAGGCCCTGGTTCTTCTTATAAATCGCGCATCAAAATCATTTGGCGTTTCATTTTTAAGTTGGCTGTCCAAGGTTTGATGAATCAAGTCTGGTTCAATTGATGCCGCCAAAGCAACTGGTATTACTCTTTTAGGGCCCAAAGAAATGTGCCCCCCTAAACCCTCTAGTTCCAATTTTACCTCACTGTCACCACCTAATCCAAACGTATACATAGCTACTGCTTCTACCATGGTCCTATAAGGGCCTACACTTGCCCCTCTTGGGTCAATAGCAGGCTTTCCTCCTTTCAGAACAGCTATGTCAGTTGTTGTGCCTCCAATATCCGAGATAATTGCTTCTGTTTCGCCTGTTAACCATCGTGCCCCTACAATTGAAGCAGCGGGCCCACTCAAAATGGTTTCAATGGGTTTTTCGCGCGCTTGTGCTGCGCTAATTAAAGCGCCATCCCCTCTTACAACCATCAATGGTGCTAAGATTCCAAGGCTCTTTATTACATGTTCAGCTTTTATAATGAGCAAATCAATTAGAGCGATTAATCGCGCATTTAAAACTGCTGTCAGAGCTCTCTTTGGACCATTGAGTTTAGCTGAAATTTGATGAGATAAGCTCACAGGTTTATCTGTCAATTTGCGAATAATTTCTGCAGCTTCTAATTCATGCTCTGGGTTCCTTACTGCAAATTGTGAACAAACTGCATAAGCGGAAACGCCTTTAATGCCGGATATCCACTTCGACAATTTATTTTTTTCAAGCGGGCTTTTTTCAAAGCCTGCATAATTATGACCGCCCTCAATAACTAAAAAAGGATCCCCTTTCAGTGCATCAAAAATTGAGTGTTTCTCAAGATCACTATCCTGAAAACCAATCATGACTAATGCGACTCTATCTCCTTGTCCCTCAACTAAAGCATTAGTTGCCAAGGTAGTTGACAGAGAAACTAGAGAAATTTTTTCTGTTGCTGTATTTTTCTTTTTTATCGCTTTTTGTATTGCTAATCCAATCCCTAACGATAAATCGCTGTGAGTTGTAAGGGCTTTAGAAAAAGCAATGACACGCTCCTCGTCCTCTAGAATAACAGCGTCAGTATAGGTACCACCAGTGTCAACGCCTAAAATAAATGACATTTTTTTTCCTTAAGCTTTTTTAAAATCACTTAATTTATTATTCGGGAAAGGTCTGTTCATTTGCGGCAGATTTTATCCGTTTAGTTCCCTCTGTGCCCATTGCGCAGCATCTGCAACAACTGGGTTAGGATCTTTTACGAGGTGCTCAATTTTATCCAGATATTTTTTGTCATGCGAATTACCGATAGCATATAATACATTTCTAATGAACCTATCACGGCCTATCCTCTTTATCGGACTGCCTGAAAATTTTTTCCGGAAAGAAATGTCATCTAAAATTACGAGCTCGCCTAACTCTGGTTCTAATAAATCATCGCGTGCATTGTATTTGTTATCGGCGGCCTCTTTTGCAAACTTATTCCAAGGGCATACGGCAAGACAATCATCACAGCCATATATACGGTTTCCAATTTTTGGTCTTAAATGCTCGGGAACAGGGCTACTACTCTCTATAGTGAGATACGAAATGCAAAGACGTGCATCTAGCTTGTATGGTTTTGGAAATGCATTTGTTGGACACACGTCTAGGCAGGAAGTGCATGTCCCACAATTGCTTATTTCCATGCTATCTTCTTCGATATTAAGAGTAGTGAATATCGATCCAATAAAGAACCAACTTCCTAGATCTCTACTGACCAAGTTTGTATGCTTACCCTGCCAACCCAATCCTGCTGCCTGACCTAAAGCCTTCTCAGGAATAGGAGCTGTATCAACAAAGACCTTCACTTCACATTCAAACTCTTTCACCAGCCATCGGGCTAAGCGTTTTAATCGCTTTTTGACTACATCATGATAATCTTTGTTTTGCGCATAGACAGAAATCGCGCCTTTTTCAGGTTTTTTTAAAATTTCTAGCGGGTCGTGCTTTGGAGAATAGCTTTCTCCTAGCATCACACACGACTGGGCATTTGGCCATAGACTGCTTGGGTCAGATCTCCACTCTACCTTTTGGTTCATCCACAACATTTCGCCATGCCTATTTTTATTCAAAAACTCTCGAAGCCTCTGTGAATGCTCTTTCAAACTCCAAGGTCGGCATATCCTCATAAGACTAAAGCCCTCAAATTGGGCTCTTTCCTTTAGCTTATGTTTAATGCCATCATTCGTCATTTAAACGCTTCAAAAGATTTAAATATTATCCTATCAAATATAGTTTTTGGTAAAAAAGAAAATAGAAATTAGAAGAATTTTAAAAATCTAAATCATTATAATGATCAGAAGGTGGAAACCCAGAGATTTGGTCTGCTAAAATACCACGAAAAGCTGGGCGTGATTTTATTTTTGCGTACCAGTCTTTGACCGTGTTTGACTCAAACCAATCGACATCTTTTGTATAATCCAATGTTGAAAAATGAGCGGCAGCTGTAAAATCTGCTAAAGTCATGGAGTTTCCAGCTAACCACCTGCGTCGTTCTAGTAAATAGGTCATGTAGTCTAGATGATATTTGATTTTACGTTTTCCATTCATCACATTTTTACTATCAGGAGCGCCCTGTTTCATAATTTTTTTATTTATTCTCTCGTATAGGAGTTTGGATGTTACTTCATGATGGAATTTATCATCGAACCAGTTTACCAATCTTCTCACTTCGTAGCGATCCTTAGGGCTATCTGGCATTAGTTTAGGCTGTGGGTACAAATCTTCCAAAAACTCACAGATGGGGGTACTTTCGGTAAGAAGCATTCCATCCAATTGCAAAATAGGTATTTTACCACTTGGACTTTTTTTCAAAAACTCAGGAGACTTCTCCCAGTACCTCTCCTCAATGAGTTCCACTTCAACTTTTTTTTCCGCTAATACAAGGCGAACTTTTCTACAAAATGGTGAAAGAGGAAGATGATAGAGTCTAAGCATTGCAAAAATTAAATATTATTTAAAAAGACACATGCACCGAATTTAAACGACTTTCAATCTGTAAAACAATCTGAGCGGTCATCTTTCTGTATCGTGGCTGCTCCATCAGCAATTGATAGCGCGCGTTTCTGAATAAATTTGCTGGGATCTATTACTGAGCGCTTTTTGGGATTGGGTAAAACAGCTGCTAGCAACGCCGCTTGCTGTAAGCTCAATTTACTGGAAGACATTCCAAAGAACTTCTGACTGGCCTCTTCAATTCCAAAAATACCTTCATCAAATTCAGCAATGTTCAAATAAACCTCAAGAATTCGCTTTTTTGGCCAGGAGATCTCCAGGACTG
>ENA-OSEY01001854-OSEY01001854.1-marine-metagenome-genome-assembly--contig:-NODE-1854-length-14123-cov-3.042788_pt1 | contig 14123 bp, 11 predicted proteins | sample MGYA00248465_ERZ534230 | MGnify/ENA primary metagenome ERZ534230 (study PRJEB26409, sample SAMN06344110) | marine metagenome | isolation source: Sea water from surface | place: Atlantic Ocean:Southern...
TCGAAATTACATGTGTTCAATTTGTCAGGGCATTGGAAATCAATATTACATTTGTTTTGCCATATTTGACCAAGATTTTTTACGGCCTTCATTTCAAATTTTTGAAATAATTTTTTAGCATGAATTCCACTCGAAGTCTTCCAAGCTAGTGCATAAATACCATTTGTTTGGCTATGGTGGTTTTGAAAATAATGATAAAGTAAATTGGAGGCAATTTCTTTGCGCTGGAAGTTTTTTGATACTCCGATACAATCAATCTTTACGCTGTTTCCTTTTTCAAAAATTATTTTTAAAAATCCAACAAATTTGCTCTTGAAACGTGCAGTAATGATGAGCTCATTTGTAGTGCATTTAAAATAATGATATTCATGATAATTTGATCCAAATAATGATTTAGAAACGGAGAGAAGTTCCTCAATTTGCTGAGGATGGATCACTTCCATGAAAGCAATTTCTGTTTCCATGAAAAAAAGATACAAAAAAAGGGCAAGCTACTCATATCGCACCGCTACAACCGCTTACCCTTGCTATGTTCCCATCCTGGGGGATTCAGCAGGAGCTGGTCGTATGAGACTTGCCCAAGAACAAATGTAAACTTTTTAACAAATATGATTAACTAAAATGAAGGTAATTACCTAAAATAGTTCCATGTACTTTACCTTTAAGTGTGGAATCTAACATGGGTGTATTTTCACTTAACGATGAATTTGAAGACTTGTCAAATTTCCATTCTGTATGTGTATCAAATAAAGTTAAGTTTGCAACAAAACCTTCTTTTACAACTGGGATATCAGTCTGTAAAATAGTTCTTGGGTTAATAGACATGGTTTTTACAATAGTTTCTAGGTCTAACTCATCAAGCAAATAGGTCAATGCCATTGGAAAAGCAATTTGTGTACCTATACATCCCATAGGAGCGATAGGGAACTCCACTTCCCTTATTTCGTTTTCGTGTGGTTGATGATTTGAGGTGATAACATCAACAACTCCCTTTTTAATCCCCTCAATTAGTGCTATTTGATCTTCTTTTGTCCTTAGTGGAGGAAGCATCTTGAAATCAGCTGTAAAGTTTTCTAAATGTTCATCGTTGAATATCAGATGATAAATAGAAGTACCACAACTTACGTTTAATTTATCATTTTTGGAATCTGCAATTCTTAATACACTTTCTTTACTTGAAATAATATTAAAGTGTATTTTTCCTTCATTATATTTAGTTATAGAGATATCTCTGTTAATCTGTAATTCTTCTGCTAATGAAGGAATTCCATTTAGACCCATTGCGGTTGAAGTAATTCCTTCGTGCATCTGTCCAGTTGGGGAAATACTTTGATCATAAGGATTACTAATAACTAAGCCATTGAAATTTTTAGCGTAGAGTAGCGCTCGTGACATTAAACCTGCATGTTGAACAGGTTTTAGATGATCTGTAAAAGCTAATGCTCCCGCGGTATACATATCATACATTTCTGATAATTCTTCTCCATTTCCATTTTTTGAAATTGTTCCATATGGGATTATTTCTAAAGGATTTCCATTTGACTTCTCTTTGCAGTAAGAAATTTCACTCAACGTATCTCTTGCAGGGCTTAAAGTGGGTTGTAACCCAACGCCAGTGAAACCGCCATTTATAGCAGCTTCAATTCCAGACTTTATTGTTTCCTTTTGTTCATTTCCTGGTTCTTGGAAATCTGTTGAAAAATCAAATAGACCAGGGCATACATAACCCTTATCAATTTCAACAATTTTCATGTTATCCTCAGATTCAATTTTGGTTGATATTTCCGAAATAGTACCATTTGAAATTAAAATATCAACTTTCTTTTTATTAAATGGTGAATTAGGGTCAATAACCGTTACTTGTTTTACTAAGATTTCAGACGGGTTTTTCATAGTATTTTATGATTATAATTTCTAAAATAATAAATATAAGTGCGAGGACAATAAAATAAATCCAGTAGTCTTTTTGACTCTGCAAAGTAAAATATTCTCTATTATCATCCATTTTATTTGATCTCACAAGTTTGAAAAATGAATTTTGATCATATTTCTCTAGTAGGGATGTAAAATCATTAAATTGGAAGGATTGAAGTTCAGATTCTCTTCTATTGCTGTTTAAAGATATAGTTTTGATAACCGAGTCTTCTTTTTTAATGTAATATAATCCTTCCTTTTCTAATACACCATTTAGATATAGAGTAGGTGACCCATTTACTAATTTCGTAGTAGGGTGAATTGAAAATTTATTATTTTGATCAGAAATAATGATTTTAGTTGATCTTAGATCTTGTCGAATTTTTATGGGTTTTACATGATTCGTTAGGTAGTATAAGTCTTGATTAATAGACGTATTTTCTTTTATTTTAAGAAATGTAGGAACAAAAATAGCATGACTTGTTATGTTGCTGTTTTCAGGATGAAAAGAAGAGTTAAATAAATATAGTGTTTTGTTATTTTGTATTGTTTCTACCAAAAAATCGTCATCATTTTCGTACCCCATCAAGCTTCTCACATTATTTGCTGATTTAATCTCATAAGTTGTTTTAAACTTAGGAAGGTCTATGTTTTGATCTAGATCCTTGAATACATTCTTGAAAAAAGGAGAAAGCAAATTTTTTTCACTTAATGTGTAAGATGCAATTGGTCTTCGATTAAGTGAAAGGCCATAGGATTGAAGAAATAAATTTGTGCTTTCAAGACTTTTGTAATGAGGGGGGGGATTAGTACAATATGTTGATCTTTAAATTGTTGATATATACTTGTGGGAATACTTTCAATTTCATCCAAAATAATCAGATTTCCGTCAATATCATTTTCATTGAAACCATCCGAAATATTGACGGATTCAAATGATACTTCATTTAGTGTGTTGAATAAAGATTTAAAAGCATATTCATTGAAATTTGAATCTAGATATAGGTAATTAACTTTGTATTGGTCATTAGTAGAATACGTAAATATTAATTTGTCATCATATTTTAAATCATTATAGCTTACATCATTTAAATATAATTCTCCCATTTTAACTCCATGGGTTTTTAAAATATATTTAATAGAAACAGTCTTTTCTTGAAATTTTTCAAGACTTACTAATTTTTGAGTAATAATTTCACTTTCATTTATTATTAATTTTAGTTGAATCTCGCTTCTTTTATCATTCCAGTTTGTAATTTTTATAAAAACTTCGTCTTCAACCAAGATTTTTCTATCTTTTTCCTTAAACCAAATGGAGTCGATAGAAATATTGTACATGTCATCCCTTTGGTAAAGTGATACTAAAAATTGTGAAGAATCAGTTATTTGTAATTTGGCATCATGATTAAATTGATTTTTTTGTAAATCCGTAAACCAATAAGAATAAACGGGGTTGCTCTTGAATTGTTCGTTTTGATTTAAAACAAGTTGGTTTAATTCCATATTCGCACTTGTGAATGTAGTATTTTGAATATGACTTTTAGCTTGTTCCTTATCTAATGAATAACCTTTGTTTGTGGATTTATCATTAGTAAGAACATAAAATCTGGTTTCATTTGAACATGAGTTGATCAGATGAATGGCGTCACTTTTTGCTATTTCCAAAAGACTTTGGCTGTCATTTGTACTTGACATTGAATACGAATTATCAAGATAAATACCTATTCTTTGAGATGTCAGACCTGGTGAGCTATTAAGCGGATTTGAAATGGGTTTACAAAAGGCAATAACTAATAAAGAAACCAATAAAATTCTACAAAGAAGCAAAAGAAAGTTTTTGACTCGAGATCTTTTTTTGGATTCTATTTGGATGCTTTTAAGTAATGTGAGATCCGAAAAGTAAAGCGTTTTGTAGCGTTGTAAATTAAATAAGTGGATTAAAATAGGAATGATGACTAAAGAAAGGGCCCAAAGAAATTGAGGATATTGAAAACTCATCAAAGGACAAATTTAAATATTATTTTCAATACCTCTAAGCGTAAATTAAATTATTCCAATCCTTTATCTACTTTTTTTAATACTTGGTTTTTTAATTCCTCTTTGTAAGATTTCAATTTTCCTATTAGCCTTTCGTCACCTGTTGATAGCATTTGAATTGCCAATAGACCCGCATTTTTTGCACCATTAAGAGCTACAGTGGCTACGGGTACACCACCAGGCATTTGTAAAATGGATAAAACAGAATCCCAACCATCAATAGAATTGGATGATTTTACAGGCACTCCGATAACAGGAATTGGTGTTATTGAAGCTACCATTCCTGGAAGATGTGCAGCTCCACCAGCTCCTGCAATAACTACCCGGATCCCTCTTTCATATGCAGTACTCGCATATTCAACTAGTCTTTCAGGAGTTCTATGAGCAGAAACAATAGTTGATTCATAATCAATTTCAAATTCTTTTAGAATTTTTACAGCTTCTTTCATTACCGGATAATCGGAATCAGAGCCCATTATCACACCTACCTTATAGTTGCTTTTAGTCATTTGAAATTACTTTTAGTGTTTCTTTTACAAATTTCGCTTTTTCTTTTACTTTTTCCATGGTTTCATCAACAATAGTTACATGACCCATCTTTCGAAAAGGTTTAGTGATTTTTTTACCGTAAATATGTATATAGATTCCTTCTTTTGACAAACATGTCTCAAAATTTTTGTAAAAGACCTTACCTGTGTGGTTAGGTTCTCCCAAAATATTTAACATAACAGAAGGAGATAGTAGCTTCGTTGATCCCAATGGGTAGTTTAGAATAGCTCTTAAATGTTGCTCAAACTGAGAAGTGATATTTGCTTCTATTGTTTGGTGTCCGCTATTATGAGGTCTTGGAGCTACTTCATTAACTAATAATTGTCCATTTTTTGAAATGAAAAACTCAACTGCTAAGTTTCCAACCATATTTAGGTTTTCAATAATAGATATGGCAAGTTCCTTCGCCTTATGGTCTAAATCCGTTCTTATTTCAGACGGGCAAATTAATTGCTCTACAAGGTTTGCCTCAGTACTAAATTCCATTTCCACGGTCGGGAAAGTATTTGTTTCTCCATTTTCATTTCTTGAAACAATGACAGCAATTTCTTTTTCAATTTCTATGAATTCTTCGATCATAGATGGAACATCAAATAATCGATCTAGGTTATGAACGTCATTAATGAAAACTACACCTTTACCATCATAACCGTCCTTTCGTGACTTTTGAATAAATGGGAAATGGATGATATCATCGTGAATAGCATTTAAAATCTCTTTTTTGTTATTAAATAGATGAAAATTAGAGGTTGGAATGTTATGTCTTGAGTAAAATTGTTTTTGTATACCTTTATCTTGAATAATTTCTAATGCTTCAGGTTGAGGGTATGTTTTTATTCCATCCTTTTCTAATACTTTTAGTGCTTCAATATTAATATGCTCAATTTCAAATGTCAGTATATCTACTTTACGGCCAAATTCCAAAACATCATTGTAATTTTTGAAAGATCCATGATGAAATTGGTGACATAATGCAGAACAAGAGCAACTTTCATCTGGATCTAAAACATGAATTTCAATATCCCATTTGGATGCGGCTTGAATCATCATTTTACCAAGTTGTCCTCCCCCTAATATACCGAGTTTAAAATCTGAACTAATTTTTTGTTTCATATTTCAAAAAACAAATAAGTATTGTTGAACCGCTTAATGCAATACAAATGTAGAATTTATAGTACATTAATAGTTGAATTTCTTGTTTTTTACTCCATATCCAAAAAGTGCAAAATCATATTTTACTGGGTCATATGGATCCATTTTCCTTAAATTTTCATCCAATTCAACCACTGATTTCCAATCATTTTGCTTCCTAGAAAGCAAATTAAATTTTCTTGCTGTATTCCCGCTATGAACATCAATTGGACAGGATAACTTTGACATGGGTATGGAAGACCAAATGCCTAAATCAACACCTTTATTATCTTTTCTTACCATCCATCTTAAATACATGTTTAATCTTTTGGCAGCTGAGCCATTCGATGGGTTTGCAATGTGTTTTTTACTTCTTATATCGGTATACTCTCCTAGAAATGTAATTCGGAATCTTAAAATTGGTTCATACGCATTATTTGATTTACTAAAAACAGGTGATAAGATCTGTTCTAACGAATCATATTTTTTATATATATCTCTTAACCGTTCTATAAAAAAATGAAGATCAAAGCCATTAAACGTTCTGTGTTTAAAATCAGTTAACTTGTTTGTTAAAGATGAATCATAAGATTTAACAAAATAATAAGGTTCATTTTCAAATATGTCTATTAATTTCTTTCCACTTTGAATAATGCTTTTCCTATTACCCCATGCTATTGTTGCTAGAAAAAGGCCCATTATCTCTAAATCCTTTTGATTCTTGAAAGATCTAAGCAGTCCTAAAGGGTCGCTTTTCAAAAAATAAGGATGGTTAAACTCATCAACTAATTTATCTAGTTCTGGTTTAATATGGATAAAATCAGTGGAAATAAAGAGGAGTTTACCTAAATCTATTAATTTGGATATTTTGTTGGATTGCTTTCTTTCATCATGTTGTAGATGGCATCAACAATCTCATCTACATTAGGTTTTGAAAAATAGTCTCCATCTGACCCATATGCAGGTCTGTGTTCTTTAGCAGTTAATGTCAAAGGTTGAGAATCCAGATGATAATATCCTTTTTGTTTATTAATTACTTCATTGAGCATAAAAGAAGTTGCTCCTCCAGGAACATCTTCATCGATAAATATAATTCTATTGGTTTTTTTCAGTGAATTTACGATCATATGATTAATATCGAACGGAAGTAATGTTTGTACATCGATTAATTCGCAAGATACATTCATCTCGTCTAGAATTTCAGATGCCTGTTCACATAAGTTAAATGTAGAACCATAACTCACAACAGTAACGTCATTTCCTGTTTTTACAACTTCAGGCACACCAATTGGGGTTGTGAAATCACCATAATTTGAAGGCTCATTTTCTTTGATTCGATACCCATTCAAACATTCAATCACAAGGGCAGGATCATCAGATTTAAGTAGTGTATTGTAAAAACCTGCTGCTTTTAGCATGTTTCTAGGAACACAGACAATCATTCCCCTAACTAAATTTATAATACCACCCATTGGCGAACCAGCATGCCAAACACCTTCTAGTCTGTGCCCTCTTGTACGGATGATTAATGGACATTTTTGAGTGCCTTTTGTTCTGTAAGCTAGGGTGGAGATGTCGTCACTCATTATTTGAATAGCATATAATAAGTAGTCCAGATATTGTATTTCAGCTATGGGTCTCAGACCTCTTAAGGCTAATCCTATTCCTTGTCCAATAATGGATGCTTCTCTAATTCCAGTATCAAAAACCCTTATTTCACCAAATTCTTCTTGCATTCCTTCCATGGCTTGGTTAACTCCACCAATCTTTCCTGTGTCCTCACCAAATGTTAAAATTTCTGGGTGGCGTTGAAATAATGTTCTGAAATTATTTCTTAGAATTAATCTTCCATCAATCTTTTGATCAGATTCAAATGTAGGTGCAACTTTTCCCACATTAAGGCTAGAAGATTCGAATTCATTGTATAAGTTTGAGTTATATTTCTCTGCTAAAAATTCTTTTTGACTTTTAAACCAATTCATGACACTATTTCTGGCGTTTGTATTTTCAGATCTAGTTATTCGGAGTGCTTTATAAAAAGGTTGATAAATCTCTTTTCTTAGAGGCTCTTTTAATTTCTTTATACCATTGATTATAGTTGCTAAACTTTCTCTTTGATTACTTTCTGAAGAAAGCATATCAAGTTGGGTTATTATTTGCTTTTTTTCTTGGTCTATTTCATCAATAAATTCATTCCATGCATCTTTAGAAATCTTTTTAACTTCTGCTTTGGCATCTTTCTGGATCTGGTTTAAAACATCTTCTGTTGTTATTGGTTTTCCTAAGCCGTTGTCATCACTTAACAACCATTCTTTGAATTTTTGAATACAATCAAATTCTTTAGCCCACTCTAGGCGTTCTTTTGATTTATATCTTTCATGAGAACCCGAAGTGGAGTGCCCTTGAGGTTGAGTGATTTCTTCCACATGTACAAGAGATGGTTTGTGATTTACTCTAGTAAATTCAGTAGCTTCTTTGTAGGTGGAGTATAATTCTTGATAATTCCAGCCTTTACATCTAAATATTTTGAGGCCATTTGAATCCTCTTCTATTTCAAAACCGGCTAATGCTTTAGATATACTTTCCTTTGTAGTCTGATATTTTTTTGGAACAGAGATCCCATACCCATCATCCCATACTGACATAACAACAGGAATTTCTAAAACACAAGCAGCATTGATGGATTCCCAGAAGATTCCTTCTGATGTACTGGCATCCCCAATAGTCCCAAATGCAATTTCGTTTCCGTTGTTTGAAAAGTTAGTTAGGTGACTTAATTCTTTGTTGTTACGATACATCTTTGATGCTAACCCAAGACCGACCAGACGTGGCATTTGGGCTGCAGTAGGAGAGATGTCAGATGTTGAGTTTTTTTGATTTGCTAAGTCCAACCACTTTCCGTCTTCATTAATGAATTTTGTAGAAAAATGCCCTCCCATTTGTCTTCCAGCGGAGGTGGGTTCTTTTTCAATATTAGTATGGGCATACAGTCCTGCGAAGAATTGTTTAACGGTCAATTTTCCAATTGCCAGCATAAAAGTTTGGTCTCTGTAATAGCCCGATCTGATGTCACCGTTTCGAAAGAATTTAGCCATTACTATTTGTGGGAGTTCTTTCCCATCACCAAATATTCCAAATTTCGCTTTACCAGTAAGAACTTCTTTTCTGCCAAGTAAAGATGCTTCTCTACTTAAACACATCAATTTATAGTCATTCAATAATTCATCTATAAATGCTTGCTGATTTATTTTAATCTCGGTATTTGATATGGAAGTAGACATTAGGACTAAAATTTAGGTCTGCAAATTTATAATTATTGATCAATTCATCAATAAAATCTCCTATCAATATAACTAAATTAAATTAAATTCAAAATATAATGTTTACGTGACTTTCAAAATAAATTTATGATCATTTATTACATATATTTGTCCGCAATTACAATATAAAATGAAGTTATTAGAAAATCAAGTTACCCTTATCACTGGTGCAACTAGAGGCATTGGAAAAGGCATAGCCAGAAAGTTTGCTGAACAAGGATCATCCGTAGCATTTACCTATGTCTCAAGTGAAGAAAAAGCGTTGACATTATGTAAAGAGCTTAAGGAAATGGGAGTTAATGCAAAAGGGTACAAGTCAAACGCAGGTAAATTTAATGAAGCTCAAGATCTTATTGATCAAATTCTTACAGATTTTGGACAATTAGACGTGCTAATTAATAATGCCGGTATTACAAAAGATGGATTGTTAATGAGAATGAGTGAAGAGAATTGGGATGATGTAATTGATATCAATCTAAAATCTGTATTCAACTTAACCAAAGCTTCCCTAAGAAACTTCTTAAAGCAAAAAAGTGGTTCCATTATCAATATGAGTTCTATTGTTGGGGTACAAGGAAATGCTGGTCAGTCAAATTATTCTGCATCTAAGTCAGGTATCATTGGTTTTACTAAATCAATTGCACAAGAATTGGGTTCAAGAAACATTCGATGTAATGCCATAGCTCCTGGTTTTATCGAAACTGAAATGACAGGTGCACTTGGTGAAGATGTGGTAAATACTTGGATACAAAATATTCCATTAAAGAGAGCTGGAAAACCGGAGGATGTGGCAAATTGTTGCTTGTTTTTAGCTTCAGATATGGGTTCATATGTTTCAGGACAAGTTATAAGTGTGTGCGGTGGCATGCTAACTTAAGTAGTTAAGAGTGAGGGGACTTCATTTTGAATTGCCAATTTATTACTTTATTCTATTTACTGCACTTAGTTTTTTTCTGAGTTGGTTTCTTTATTTTTACAACAAGAAACACGATAATAATTTAAAATCAAACCGTTTACTTTTTGCAATTAGATTTTTATTTTTGATATTGATTTCATTGTTCTTAATGAGACCAAAATTTCAAAAGTCAGAAATTAAAACAGAAAAGCCCATTTTAGTTTTTGCGCAGGATGTGTCAGAAAGCATAATAGCTAATAAAACTGACTATTTTGACAAAAATATTTACTCTGATTCTATTAAAATTTTCCTTTCAAAATTAAGTGACTCATATGAAACTAGAACATTGATTTTTGGAAACCAAAGTGTTGAGTCCGATTCTTTTGTTTTTGACCACAACCAATCGAATTTAGGTCAACTATTTACCCAAGTTGAAAATCAATTCAATACATCTAATCTTACCGACTTAATTGTGGCTTCAGATGGTATTATTAATGCGGGTAAAGTCAATGCAATATTAGAAAATACAAATGTTAAAATTCATACGCTACTACTTGGTGATACAAATACTAATCCAGATGTTTCGATTCAGAAAGTAAGAACTAATAAATATGCTGTTCTAAATAATAATTTCCCACTGGAAGTGGTAGTTAAATCAAATGTAGATGTCTCAAATCTAGCATTAATAATAAGCGATAATAATGAAATCATTGAAAGAAGATCAATTTCATTAAAAGATGGATTAAATAGGTTTTACTACACTTTTTTGGCCAGTAAAAGCGGAACTCATGAATTGGATGTACAAATAGAGGGTATTAAAGATGAAGTCAATTTCATCAATAATAGATCAACTGTTTTGCTTGAAGTATTAGATTATAATCAAAATATTTTGATTATAAGTTCATGTCCACACCCCGATATATCAGCTCTTAAAAATGCGATAATCAAAATTCAAGGAACTAGAATAAAATCTGTGTTAATAAAAGACTTCAATGAAAGTATCGATGACTATAATTTAATTTGTTTTTTCAAGCCTTTTGATTCACCCAAAATGCTAAAAATCCTGAGTCAATGTGAGAAATTAGGTACTCCTTCTTTTACATTCACAGGAAATAATCTGGACAAAAAACAGATTTATTTACCAAAAATTGGAGTGAAAAGAGAAACTGATTTTAAAGGAACAAATATTGTAGATATTTATCTTTCTGATGATTTTGATGCTTTTAAGTTGAATAAAGGTTGGTTTAGCATATTTTCATCACTCCCCCCTGTAAGTGTACCTTTTTCAGCTAGTTATTTATTAAAGAAAAATGCGTTTTCATTGTTAAAACAAAAGATAAATGGTGTTGAACTACCGTATCCGATAATTTTCTTTTATAAATCGAATGAGACAAATCATGGTGTATTTCTAGGTGAGGGAATTTGGAAATGGAATATGACACAGCAGCAAAACGGATTTAGCACTAACGAAGTTGATTTATTTTTACAAAAAATCTTCCAATACTTAAAAAAAATCGATCCTAAAAAAAGGTTAAAATTAAATGTGCCTAAACTAGTTTTGGAAGATGAACCTCTAATAATTTCTTCTGAGTTCTACAATAATAACTTTGAGCTTAGCAACAATAATGATTTATTCTTCAGTTATCGAGATTCTAGTGGAAAAGAATTTAAGAAAAAGATGAATAGAAATGAAGATATTTACCAACTAGCATTACATCATTTATCTCCAGGCAATTACACCTTTAAAGCAGAATTAAAAAGTAATAATCAAGTATATCAAGAAAATGGTAAGTTTAGTGTATTTAAATCTAAAAAAGAATGGACTGATTTAACGGCCAATCATTCATTTCTTCGCTCCCTTTCTGGAAAAAGTAATAGCTATTTTCTAAATGAGTTGAAAGAACTCGCTAATAATTTGAAAAATAATGCTAGAGAAAAAGTTAAAACCCGTAATACTATTGAAAACACAGACGTTATTGATTTCAAATGGATACTTTTTATCCTTTTAGTGTTACCATTTTCCGAATGGATATTGAGGAAATATAAAGGTATGATTTAATATAAATCTTCATCTAATTCCTCATAATCACCATTTAGGGGGTCTTCATTAAATTCATCATATATTTCATTAATTTGCTCCATATTGATGTCTTCTTCGTCAGTTATCATTTTTTTGGGCATGTAAGTGCCAAAATGATGGATAAGTTGTATTTCAGCATGATTTTGATTGCTAGGTAGCAAATCTAAAATTTCAACATAAAAAATATTCATGTTTAAAAAATCATGTACATAAAGAATTTTGTTAGTTTTCTCATGTATTTGAAAAATAGATGTAGATTCCATTGACATAGGAGAAAATTCATCCTCTTCTAAGCTCATGTCAAAAAGAGTAATTTCCTCGCCTTTATCCCATTCATCATTACTTAGATAAAATGAGGCCATTTCTAATTGATCTAGTTTAAATAAGTCCAAAATAAATTGGTGAAGTGACAGTAAATGGCATGAAGTATCCAACAATACATCAGCAAAAATATCTTCTTCTGTGTCAGCAACAATTCTTAATTTTAATACTTCATTGCTCATAAAATTCCTTTTGATTTTGCCAATTTAAGCATAAAGTCTCTTGCCTCCTTGGTGTCATTTTTAATTACACCGTCTAGAATAGCATTTTTAATTCCTTCTTTAATCTGGCCAACTTCCTTACCTGGTGATAGATTTAGTGTATCCATAATTTCTTTTCCATTAATGGGGGGTTGCCAGTTTTTTATTTTGTCTCTCTCTTCAACTTCTTTCAGCTTTTTTTGGACTACTTCAAATCTTTTCAAGTAGCGTTGTTTTTTTTCTATGTTTTTAGAAGTGATATCGCTTTGACATAAACACATTAAATCTTCTAAATCATCGCCTGCTTCAAACAACAAGCGTCTAAGAGCTGAATCGGTTATATGATCGTTAGTTAGGGAAATAGGTCTTAGGTGAAGGAGGACTAATTTTTGTACATATCTCATATTATGGTCCAATGGAAGCTTCATTCTTTTAAAAATTTTGGGAACCATTTTAGCCCCTTTATCATCATGTCCATGAAACGTCCAACCTTGTGTGTGATCGAATCGTTTTGTAGCTGGTTTGGCAATATCATGAAGCAAAACGGCCCATCGAAGCCACAAATTTGAAGTACTCTTTTCAAGTATATTTTCAAGTACTTCTAAAGTGTGGTAAAAATTATCTTTATGTTTTTTACCATTAATAGTATCGACTCCTTTTAGGGCTTGAAATTCAGGGAAAATATGCGTTAATAAGTTGGTTTTTTCTAATAATTTAAACCCCAATGAGGGATAGTCACTCATTATAATTTTATTTAATTCTTCCGTAATTCTTTCTTGCGCAACAATATTAATCCTTTCAGCATTTTTTGTTATGCCTTCTAATGTTTCATCTGAAATAATGAAACCTAATTGTGATGTGAAACGGATTGCTCTCAACATTCTTAAGGGATCATCTGAAAATGTTTCAGTCGGATTTAACGGGGTCTTAATGATGCCATTCTTTAAATCTTTTACTCCATTAAAAGGATCTACAAAAGACCCTTTTGAATTTCCATTTAGGCTAATTGCTAATGCATTAATGGTAAAATCTCTTCTGTTCTGATCTTCCTCAAGAGATCCTGGGCTCACAATAGGATTTCTTGAATTACGACTGTAACTTTCTTTTCTAGCCCCTACAAATTGAACTTCAATGTCATTTAATTTTATCATAGCAGTTCCGAAGTTTTTAAATACTGAAAACGAACTTTGATGTAGTGAATCTGAGACTGCTTTTGCTAATTTGATCCCATCTCCCAAAACAACTATATCAATGTCTTTTGTTGGACGTTGAAGAATGAAATCTCTTACATAACCACCAATTAGATAAACAGGATTATCCCAACTATCTATCACCTTACAAACTGATTTTAGAATAGGTTCATTTTCAATGAGTTCATCGTAATGATTACCTGATGTATTGAAGTGCTCCAAACTCATCAATTCTTATTATTTTAGATGGATTTCCAGAAGATTTTGTGTCAAAATTAAAAATAATGTCCACGGAATCAATTATTCGTTTATCAATATCCTCAAACTTTCTTGGGAAGGGTTCACCACTTACATTAGCCGAAGTAGATACAATAGGAGATTGAATAGCATCAATTAGTAAACCAAGTTTTTTTAATGGTGTTATTCTGATTGCTAATTCATTCTTATTATTTGATACATGATTTAGTTCATTTATACAGTTCGGAT
>ENA-OSEY01001855-OSEY01001855.1-marine-metagenome-genome-assembly--contig:-NODE-1855-length-14115-cov-2.402479_pt1 | contig 14115 bp, 17 predicted proteins | sample MGYA00248465_ERZ534230 | MGnify/ENA primary metagenome ERZ534230 (study PRJEB26409, sample SAMN06344110) | marine metagenome | isolation source: Sea water from surface | place: Atlantic Ocean:Southern...
AGAACATGTCAGGCCGCATGCCCACCAATAGAGAAGCTAAACAGAATTGTGTCAAAGCATCCATTCGTACCAAAAGACTCGATAGAGCTTAATGAAAGAGCATTTGAAATATTGGATATCCAAAGCTCTGGCCTAGCAAGGAGAGTTTTGGCGAGCAACTCAAAGTGCCTCGTCATTGGTATATCGGGAGGTCTTGACTCGACGCTTGCTTTTATTGTCTCGATTATGGCGACGAGAAAGCTGGAGAAAACTAACGACTTCATCTATCCCGTTACGATGCCAGGACCCGGGACCACTGAAAGGACAAAAAATAATGCGATAAAACTAGGAGAATTATTTGGCGTAAAGCCAGAAATAATTTCCATCGATTCGGCGGTTGAAGCCCACCTTTCAAGCTTGAGGCACGAAATTGGTAACGACACTGTCTATGAAAATGCCCAAGCAAGAGAAAGAACCAAATTACTTTTTAACCTCGCAAATAAAATGGGTGGGATAGTCGTTGGGACAGGCGATCTGAGCGAACTGGCTTTGGGCTGGTGCACATTCAATGCCGACCATATCTCTGGCTATAACGTTAATGTGGGCGTGCCGAAGACGCTTGTGAAATTCATAATTAGTTGCTACGCCGATAGCGTTGCGCGGGAAAATCCTGCGATAAGCGAAACGTTAAGAGATGTTCTTGATACACCAATAAGCCCAGAGTTATTGAAGAACGAAGGTGATCAAATTAATCAAGAGACAGAGGCCATTGTCGGCCCCTACGAACTTCATGATTTCTTTCTCTTTCATTTTGTGAGAAATGGGAGCACTCCCACTAGAATTTTCCAACTATGCCGCATAGCCTTCTCAAATATTTATACAGAACTCGAAATCCTAAAATGGATGAAGGTATTCTTTCAGAGGTTTATGGGCCAACAGTTCAAAAGAACTACATTGCCTCCTGGACCTAAAATAGGCACCGTAAGCCTCTCCCCGCGGGGAGACTGGAGAATGCCAGATGAGGTCAACAGTGATGAGATTATTCGTGAGATCGATCAACTTGCCGAGGTTTAACAAATGGCCAGCCAAGATGTTGCTGATCCTTTTAACGGTCTTAAGTTCCTCAACCTTTGGAGAGAGCCGACATTGCGGTGACACCGGCATATGGGTCGAAATCTTAGGGGCAGGAGGCGGCGAACTCAACGACAATCAGCGCTCACCTAGTTTTCTTATCTGGCGGGATAACCGAGCCATAGCACTAGTCGACGCCGGCGCCGGTTCTTCGGTCGCTTTCGACCAATCCGGAGCCAAATTTGAAGATTTGGAAGCGATCTTGCTGACTCAAAACACCGCGAAACAAACAAGCGACCTACCTGCGTATTTAACTTTTAAAGACACTGGCGATCGCAAAACTTGGCTGACCATTTTAGGTCCAGATAGTGGTGGCAGTTTTATTCCCGGCACAGAAGATTTACTCCAAAGAATCGCCGGCCCAAATGGTGTTTATCCGAGTCTGAGCGGGCTTCTGAGCGAAAGAAAACTGAATCAATTCAAAGTCCGCGCGGTGTCGGTGCCATCTCTGGGCAACCGAATCTGGGCAAAGTTTAGAAGAGCGAGTTTTAAGTTATCCGCCGTAGCGATAAATCATGGTGAGATCCCTGCAATTGCCTGGAAAGTCGAACTCGCTGGACAATCCATCGTTTTCGCGGGGGCCTTCAATAACGATAAAGATGTGATTAGGAATTTTGCTAAAAACGCCGACGCGCTGATCGTCGAGCACTCAATACCAGAAGTGTCTCGAGGCCGCTTGAGAGAGCTTTATGCGCTGCCTTCAGAGCTGGGCAAAGTGGCTAGTCAGGCGGATGCCCGAATGCTGATTCTTGCGGGAAGAACCAACCGCACTCGAGGACGAGAAAGTCTATCAAGACAAGCCATTGAGAAAAGCTATGATGGCCCGGTCTTATTCGGAAACGACGAAGAATGCTGGGGCCTGTAGAGAAGAACAAGGAGCCGCGGAGTCGGATCTAACGACTCGAGGATAAAAAATCTAGCGCGATGCGAGACATAGCATGAACCGCTGGAGACAGAGCTCTTTCATCAATAGAAAAATAAGGTGAGTGATTAGGGATCGCGCTGGTTGGTGAAATACTCTCAGGTCTTCCTCCAATAAAGAAAAAGAATCCAGGTATTTCTTCCTGAAAAAAAGAGAAGTCCTCGGCACCCGTAATACGAGGTGACTGGAACACATTGCTCGAACCATAAACACTCTCTAAGGACGGAACCAACGCTTCAGCAAGGTCCACATCATTGAATGTGACGGGTACACCAGGGTCAATTTCGACGAAACCTTTTGCGCCCATTGATTCCGATACATTTTCCACAATCGACCTTATTTTCGCGTGGATTTCCCTCCGCACGGAAGAGTCAAAGGTGCGGATAGTTCCAGAAAACACCGCTTCATCTGGGACGATGTTCATCCTCACACCAGCAGAAATCGTTCCAACGGTGACTACTGCAGGATGCTGGGTTATATCGATCTGACGGCTCACAATTGTCTGAAGGCCATTAATTATCTGCGCAGATACCACAATTGGGTCGATCCCAGACCAGGGCCGAGCACCATGCGTCTGCTTGCCCTCCACCCGAACGTCGAAACGTTGAGCGCTTGCCATAAATCCACGCGTTCGATAGCTCGCAGTCCCTGCTGGTCCACCTTGCGAGATATGAAGGCCCACTATCGCATCGACCGGGGGATCGTTAAGAACGCCCTCATCGACCATTAATTTTGCACCCCCCTCTTCACCCTTGGGAGCACCCTCTTCGGCTGGTTGGAAAATAAACTTGACGGTCCCATTCAACCGATTTTGAATCTGCGATAAAACTGAGGCGACACCCATTAATATTGCAACGTGCGCATCATGGCCGCAGGCATGCATAACACCAACTTCTCGGCCTTCATATTCACCTCTCACCGTTGAAGCGAAGGGGAGGCCGGTTTTCTCCGTTACTGGCAAGGCATCCATATCTGCCCTCAGAGCTATAACGGGCCCATCCCTTGAGCCTCGCAGAATCCCGACAACACCTGTTTTAGCGATATTAGTTTTCACCTCTAATCCAAGAGAACGCAGGTGTTCCGCAACTACCCTGGAAGTGCGGTACTCCCGATTAGACAACTCTGGATTCTGATGAATGTCCCTGCGCCACTCAATCACACTGGGCGTAATTTTCTCAACAAGTTGCGGAATAGAGGTAGCTGCCTGGATCTGAGGGGTTAATAAGGCCAGAGCTAACGAAGAATTCCTCAAAATAGTTTTCATGCTGACCTTCCTAGACTAACGCTTGAAGCTTAACAGTGGCTCCGTAAATTTCTAACAAATCAAGAGCACTAATCTGAGAAGCCGATCCTTCGTCGAATCTCGCTCAAAAAGCCTGGCAGTTTGTTCTGCAAATCCTGCAAATCAAAACTCACTGGTAAGTCAGCAAATTGCTCTTCCTCAATCACATACTGAAATACATTCAGCAATACCCATTCATGGGTCGTTGTCGCACCACAAATTTCGCGATACTGAGCCTGCGACATGCGAACTCGATAGACGCTCTCTCCACGCATTTTGACTCGACCATTTTCAAGTTTTGTCTCTACTCTGTCGCTCACAATTACTTCGTAGACATCACTGTCAACCAGATTCACACTTATCAATAATCTGTCCAAAAACCGTTAGAAAAAATGACTAAACTCATCGAGCCCTGCAGACACCTGGAAGAGATCTGGTATAAAAAAATACCCCTATCAAAAGCCATGTCAATGAGGGCCATCAAGTTCGATGAAAGCACTCTAAAGTGCTCCGCCTCTTTGGAACCCAACACCAACGTGCACGGGACAGCTTTTGCGGGAAGTCTCTACGCGATACAGGCGCTAGCAGGATGGAGTATGGTTTACCTTCAGCTTCGCCTGCTGAAAGTCTCCGCGTCTATTGTTATTGCAAAAGGCTCTATCGACTACGCAAAGCCGGTAGCAGAAGAGATTCTCGTGGAGTGCAAGTTTCCCAATAAAACGACCTTCGCTGACGATCTAGTCAGTAACGAAAAGGCAAGGATTGAGCTCTCTACCTCGGTTATCCTCAAGAACGACGATGTTGCAAGTTCTTTTTCCGGCATTTATGCCATTAAGAAAACATAAATCTCATCAAATCAGGGCAAATTCGTCCTAATCCTCTAACTTGAAAACCAGCCTGCTAATTCGTTTCATTTGAAGCTGATCCAACTCGATCCCGATCACTCTAAAACGCCAAGTGGCAACCGCTTCCAGAGCAGCCTCATCAAAGACCCCCGAGGGACTGGACGCAATGACCGAAATGCTGCTTGTCTCTCCTTGAGGTGAAATCAAATACTCCACGTCTACCCAGCCACTCGTCCTGTCAGCTTTGGCTGCCTCCGGATAGTTTGGCATATCTCCAGTGACGAATTCCGGGGGATTCTGTATACCAGCGCAACCCGAATAGAAAATTTGCACGAAAATCAAAACCACTATCCGCAGTCGATATAAACTTGATGGATACAGTCCCATCAAGAAAACATGAGAGCGACTCTTGATCATTTTTCTATTAAATCAGTTCGCATCTGATCAAAAACCTCTGACATCCACAATTGTGAATCTTGGAACTCTTTGAAAAGGTGGTATTGCTTTAACGATCTTTGCAGATTTTCCCCATGTGCCTTGACATTGAAATATACATTCCCCCTTAAGTGATCTGAGGCAAATCTAATAGCTAACATTAACGTGATGGCAATGGGCCCCCTTATCAGTGAGTCCATCGACAGCATAAGATCCTCTCGCGAGATTTCTTTTCCCCGCAAAAAGCCCCGTAATGCTGAGACATAGAAGAGACGATTAAACCCGCCGTTGCCTGAACAAACTGATCTGACAAAATCGGCAAAGTCCAAAGTCCAAGACCTCAAGTGCACGGTATCCAAGTCAATTATCGATTTAGCGACATCGGATGAATCATCAAATAATAAATTCGTTACCTTGCAGTCTCCATGTATGTAGGATTGCTTTCCGTTATTAAAATAATCCTCGTGACCCCACTGATGCGCTGCCCGGATCAAATCCTTAACATATGGATTCTTGCTACTTTTACCAAGGGCGAGAAGTTCCTCTCTATAAAAATCGAACGATTGAAAATTGGGGACTTGTAGTTGCCAACTTTCAGGATGGAAATCAATTAACGCCCGTTGAAAACAACCGAAGGCTTCCGCGGCAGTCTCCACTTTTTCGATGCTTTCAAGCCTTTCATCGCAAACGGAACCCTTTATAAAGCGCCACGCACGCCAATACGAATCTTGGTGCATCTCTACCATTTCTCCGTTGAGGCTTGGGACTATTTCAGGCACGACAAAGCGTTCGGAAAAGTTCGCATCTCTGGATAGATGTGTTACGAGCTGCGCGGTCTGATGCTGCAATAAAACAACATTTTCAAAAACGTTTCCGTTTAATCTCTGAAACACCAACTCTGGCACACCTTTTTGTCTGGCTAGGAAAGTGTCGTTTACATGGCCATCACCGAGCGGAGAGAAAACATAATCCCTTCCCCAAAAACGCTGGACCATGTTGAGCTCAATACCAAGATTTTTATCAGTCATATCTGTTTTCTGAAATGCTTTTTTTCAGTACGAAAGGCAAAGCTGGAATGTACTCTCCGTGCGGTGCACAAAGCCTAGTTAGCTGACGTAGCACAGAGTTTTTTTCTATCCTTCCATCAATATATTTTGAGAGCAGGTTTACGGCTTCTAGGTTTTTCTCAGTACTCATACGAACCTCTTCCTCTGGCCAATCTTGCTCGAGCGCGGCGCCGAGTAATTTTTTTAGCTCGCTGAAATCTGTACCTCCTTTGTAGAGTTGAGCATCTAGGCTTTCCGAGGGCAAAAAATCCACGACTCGATTCAATTTCGTGCTAACGGAATAGGGACGAGAAATGGGCATTTCGGTACCGCTTATTCTGCTTGCTAACGCTTCTGCCCCCAGTAATCTGCTGTACCATTTTGTCGGTTCTGAAAAGAGAACTGCTTCGCATTGTTCAGGAGAAAGCTTTTTCTCTCGAAGTTTTTCAAGCACCGGTTGCCTCACGTTGAACTCATTCACATTCATCAAGAGATCGAGTCGCCGGTAAAAATCATTGATATCTCTTACATTTGGAGCAGACCAAAATCGCTCGGCAAGGCATGGCAGTCTAGGCCACAACCTTGCGAATAGACAATTTGAATCGACTAGTTCGCTACAGAGACACGCCTCTGCCCCGATTATGTTAGTCCCTTTCTCATCCTCTAGTGATATGGCACCTTCTCTCCACTGATGAGTCCACTTCATGGCCTTGGCCACATGCTTCAACCTGGGATCATTCAGCAAGCTATCCTCGCGCTCTAGCATCGCGCTTTGGTTCTCTTCGGGGTCAAATTGGTAATGTAAATCAGATGAATAGTTCAAATCGAGGTAATAAGGTGAGGACACAATGCAGTCCCTACCGAGGGCTCTCGCTCGGTCTCTGGTCGTACAACCTCGCCAATTCTGCACCACGCAACCTGGCATCTCCGGATGGAGAACCTCATCCCATCCGATAACAGTCTTTCCAAGAGCGGTTCCTATTTCAACCAACCTCCGAAAAAAATAATTTTGCAGATCAATCGGGTTAGAGAGACCATTTTTTTTCATAAAGCGATTTATGTTTGGGTCGCCGGACCACCAAGCGGGGTCCACTTCATCTCCTCCGAGATGAATGAAGGGATCAGGAAATACATCCGACAGCTCCTCAATGAGTTCCCTGACGAAGATGAAAACGTTTTCATTCGAGGGATCCAAGCAGGCTCTGTGAACGCCGAATTTCTGAGTTCTGTCCGTCGCTCGCCCCGTTGGGGCAAGGTCAGGACGAGAAGCGACAATATGAGTCACATGGCCAGGCAAATCGATCTCAGGAATAAGTCTGACACCCCGATCCATGCAATATGTAACTAACGACCTGAGTTCCTGCAAACTGTAGAAGTCCTCGCTTACCACCTCGGGATATTTCTTAGAACCAAAACGGAAGCCTTGATCATCCGATAGATGCAGATGCAGCACGTTTAGTTTCAGCAAACTCATACGATCGACGGTTTCTCGCAAGGTTTTCAAAGGAATAAAATGTCGAGCAACATCCAACATCAAGCCTCGCCATAAGAATCGAGGCTCATCGCGGATCGATAGCCCGGGATTTAGCCTTCCCTGCTTTGCGGCTTGCCACAATGTAGCTAAACTCCTGATTGCCCCCCAGGTTGTTCTCGCCGATATTTCTATCGAGCTATCTAGCACTCGGAGCTCATATGATTCTTCAGAGACCCCAACGGACGCCAAGTCGATGTTCGGATCCTCTATCGATAAATTTATTAGCCCAACATCCTGGTTTCCCAAGTAGTCCAACGCATATTTTTCTACTCGAACGTCATGCTTTTTTGCGAACTTCAGTTGAGTTGGAGCACTGTTTTTCGATTCAACAGTTTCTGGTGGATAAACAGACTGCAAAGGTTGCGGGATAATGGGCAATTTTTTTTCCTCATTTACGCACCCAGCGGTGTTCAAACCTGCGGGAGAGCTAAGTTTAGTAGAGTCAGTGTAGAAAGCGAACCAGCGATCAAAGCGGATACCATTAGATTTCTGAGTAGATTAGACTGAAAACGAATGCCCATACACATTCTGGAGAGACAGTGAATATTCAGGAGCGAATAAAGTTCGTACTGCAGTCTGAGGCTGAAGCGATTAGTAATATTAACGTAACAGCGGACTTCACTCTGGCCGTAGAGCTTATGCTTGAGTGCCAGGGTAGGATCATCACGACGGGCATTGGAAAGGCTGGTCATATTGCAAAGAAATTTTCAGCAACGCTTTGCTCTACCGCCACACCATCTGACTTCCTCCACCCAGCCGAAGCGGCACACGGAGACCTGGGTATGGTCTCCAACAACGATCTTTTAATTGCATTCTCAACTAGTGGAAAGAGCAGGGAGGTCCTTGAAATATTATCCATGTCCCGCAGCCTTGGTGTCAGGAAAATTATTGGCGTCACCTCACACGCGGATTCATCCCTGAGAGACCACGCTGACTTGGTACTCGATATGGGGAAGATAGAGGAGCCATGCCCGTTAGGTCTTACGCCGAGTTCCTCCATGGCCGTGATGCTAGCGATCAGTGATGGTTTGGCACTTGCTCTTCTGGAACAAAAGAAGGTTACGAAAGCAGACTATGGACTTAGGCATCATGGCGGCTACCTTGGGACAGCTGCTAGAGACGAGAAAAAATAATCTGGTCGCGACCGGACCTTACTCGGGATAGAAATCAAAAACCCAGCGATCTTCGTCTTCTCGAAAACCGTTTCTTTGGAAAAAACCTTGAGGTACATCACCGCGGCAATAAATCTGAGAACCACTTTTTGTTTCAGCAACGCCCATCGCGTGTTTTAGAAGCCAGGAGCCAATGCCTCTGCATCGGAATGCACTAAGAACATATAACATCCGCAGCTCGAACTGCTGATTTCTTTGTTTCATCGAATAATAGCCCGCTGCCACACCACCTGAGCTCACCATACGGAGAATCGAATCGACATTCTCCGTTTCGACTGGCTCATCTGCAAACGAAGAAAAAAAATGTTCTGAGGAGGGCTTGTAGACCTCGAGTTTTGAAAAGTTTACTTCCAAAATTTACCTAGAATTTTTCGGATACCAGATAGCACCTTCCTTCTGTCTGATGAGGGCCTACCATAGAGGATAGGCCCTAATTTTTTGGCAACTTTATAATAGTGCCCCCAGTCATCTCTCATTAGTTCGACGCCGAAAAGTTGCTCTAAAATAGCCGGGTAGGAATCCAGAACTTTAGCTAAAAACGTCTGGCCGGTCGGCGAGAACCAAGAATCGTCGACTACTGCGCCCAAGGACACAAACAATTCGCTTACCTGTCCATCTTGGAGACGAGCCTTCGAGATCGTTTCTGAAAAAGCTTCCTCGATGTGAGCCGCGAAAAGATGATGTTGAGCACAAAATGAAATCAAGTAACCTAAAGGAATGCAAATATCCTCAAGCGAGCTCGAGCCGAACGCGTAATCCTCAGCCCTGGCAATTATGGTCACGGAGCAAAACTTGAGCGAGCCCTAATGCCCCAATAGCCCGTCTTCTCGCGCTGCAGTATATAAAGGGAATTGTAAGAGACGTACGGTTCACCCGTTTTGTCATACCTCGTGAATTCTACTTTCACGTGGACCTTTTCAGGACTGGCCTGAATAACATCAAGCGTTTTCCACTCGCTTCGACTCCAGTTGTTTTCCTGAGCAAATTGGTGCAGATCGATTTTTGACGCAAGATTGGACGCTGTCGGATACAAAACGATTTCACCACTAGCAATTCGAATGTGAGGGAACAGCATTGTCTTGGACCAACTCTCGACATCTTTTGCATTGAAAGAGCGAAGATATTCCATCATCACTGCCTCCACCGCTGGATATTGAGAGATGCGAGAATCTGATGGTTGGTTCGTTAGCACGCCTGAGAAGGTGATAGCGCTCCAGGAGATACCTCCGATGACGGCGAAAATCACCAAGATAGATCGAAACATTTGAAACACCCCGATTAGACTCCTGAATAGCGAAACTCTACACTAGATCCAAGAAGTTGGGAGAAGTTCTATGCGCATAAGTACGCTAAAGGCCTGGAGCCTTTTCACCTGTTTGCTGATAACCCATTCCGTTGCCGCGGCCCCAGCAACGAAATCACAAATGGAGCAAGGAGAAGCACCTTTTGGAGACGGATATGAACAATCTTTACAGTCAAAGAAATTTTTCAATAAAGGAAACAGGGCATATTCCAAAGCGATAGAGCTTATAAAGGACGGTAAGACGGGAGCTGCTGAGAGAGAACTAAGAAACGCAGAGAAGGAGCTCAGGAAATCAGCCAAAGCGGATCAAAAAAACTTGGCCGCATTCTCACTACTAGGAAAGGTTTACGCGCGCCTGGGGGAGAACCGCAAATCTGTCGGTGCATTTAATTACGCTATGCAGTTGAACCCAAAACACTATGACTCGTGGTTAGAACGCGCGAAAGTGTTGCTCGAGATGGGCCTGCGTTCTGAGGTAAAACAATCTTTTAACGTTCTCGAAAGAAGCGCTCCAAATATGGCGGAGTCGCTTCTCAAGGCCATTATTACCTTTAAAGAACAAAGAACGACAATCATGTCGACCGAAGAGGTCGCATTCTTCGAGTGGGCAGAAGAGAGAAGAGATCTCTGAGCACTTTTAGTATGGCACTTCCCCCGCCAACGTAATACGTTGCATCAATCTGTGCATGGGAAAGAAGTCGTTTACTGGTTTATGCTGAGTGGATCGATTATCCCACATCGCAACCGTACCAGGCTCCCAGCAAAGACGAACCGTGTTCTCTTCTTTTACGATCCGAGCAGCTAAGTGCTCCAACAACACTTCACTCTCTGTTTTTTCCAGCTCCACAATTCGAGTCGTGAACAAGGAATTCAAGAACAGCGCCTTCCTGCCGCTTTCTGGGTGAGTACGAATTAATGGATGCGTAACCGGTGGGTGATTAGCCAATAGCCCCTTTAATCTATCCTCTCCACCAGGTTCCGCTAAGCTTTCTTCGAAACCCTTTCTGAAATCGTGTTCAGCAGTCAGTCCACTTAAAAATTCCCTCATCGCGGAAGATAAATTCTTAAAAGCGAGCGTGGCACTGGCCCAGAGCGTGTCTCCGCCATATGCTGGTACTACTCGAGCCTGGAGAACCGTGAAGTTAGGAGGCGACTTCATAAAAGTCATATCAGAATGCCATTTTTCTATCTTGGAAGGCTTCTCCGCTGTGCTCTCGAGGATTTGCACCTCCTCGGTTTCTGAGGTCTTTATATAAGCTTCATGATCAAGCACGGCACCAAACCGGCGGGCGAATTTCGCCAGGATGAGTGGGTCTTGGTCTTGTCCCCTCATAAATAAGACCTCTTTCTCGACGAGGACTTGGCGAAATTCCGACGCGGCAGATTCCGAAACAATTATATCGTGAAGTTGGACTCCTTCGAGGTATGCCCCTAATGAGCCGGAAGCTGGTATCACCTTCAAATTAATTCCCGCCTATTTTATCAGACCAAGCTACAAAGCTTAGGCCGGATTTGGTTGAAATAGTATTTTACCGTTCTTTATCTTGGAAGGAACACGTTCGGATAATGCGCGGATAAGTGAACAAAACAGCGGCATTATTTCTTAGAGTCATTCTCGAACTGAGTGACTGAGCTCTATGCGGAGCAGAGGCTTTTTGTCCTCAACATTTTTGGATGGTTCCTCCTCTTGCGTTACCGATTTCGAGAGTGGGGATCCCTGATCACGCTGGTATTTATCGAATAGACGGGGGCCCCCTTCGTTATAAGCAGGGAAGGGGACCGCGAATGACACGAGTCTTTGATAAAGTTCTCTCCAGCCGAGCATGGACAAATCTAACTGACCCTCCTGGAACTCAAGTGATTCTCGAAGAATGATTCTCGCGGCGTTTCCTAATTCTTCTACTTCACAATCTCGCGGATCAAGAGTAAAGGAACCCATAAAGCGTTGCTGGAGATATTGTTTTGCTGTACTCGGAAGGCCAGCGAATCTGCACACAACCTCTACTTGATCCGCTACGATGTACTCACATAAGAAGGATTTATTTTTAAAATAGTGATAAATCATTCTTTTGTTCAACCCTGCGTTTTGCGAAATATCATCTATTTTCAATCCATATGATCCCCTAGCAGCAAACAAAGCTATGGCTTCAAGGAGTATTTTTAGTTTTGCGTGATTAATCGTGATCTCTAAGTAACCAAAAAGTTACCTTACCAAAATAGAATCCACATTGGTAGTAACTATATAGTTATATATGAAGGTTGCTCGGCTCAAAATGAATAACTATTTAGTTACTTTCGAGGTTGATTAGATACCGTTTCCAATCCAGCCCTCCCACGAAACCAGTAAGCCGACCATCACTACCAATTACCCTGTGGCACGGTATAAAAATTGGGATTGGATTCTTGCCTAAAGCCGAACCCACGGCCCTCGCCGCGCCAGGTTTGCCGATTCGGATCGCTAAATCCTGATAAGATACTACTTCTCCATATGGAATCTTTAAGACTTCGTCCAAGACAGAGGCCTGAAAAATTGAGAGGTTCGTCCTAAGTGGAATTGAAAAATGCTTACGCTTTCCCCTAAAGTATTCCTCAAGTTGCGAACAGGCCATGGACAACACGCTTGGCGAAGGTTGCTGCCCTTTTTCGCTAGGCGTTTCTTTAATGACAAATCCAGGCTTAAAAGAAACCGCGACTAAACATTCTTCTGCGGAGATCAGTTCCAGATCATTAACTTCTGATTTAATCGTTACTGAAAAAAGACTACTCACTGCTGCACTCTCAGGGATCAAAGGCCATATACCTCTTTCAAAAAATAAAATAAGGGCCAACTCAGGTCAAAGACCTGCTACCCTGAATCAAGAGCAGCGAAAACCTGAGGTATAAATTGAGCGAGGAAAGAACTTGGGAAGAGCCTGGTGACTTGATCATCGAGCAAATAGAAATTGGCCCAATGCAGAATTTTACTTACATTATTGGTTGTAAGGCGACTAGAGAAGTAGTGATTGTTGATCCAGCATGGGACGTGAAAAGTCTCGTCGAACATGTCGAAGACAAGGACTATACAATCAAAGCGGCATTCGCTACCCATTATCATCCCGATCACGTGGGTGGATCTTTCAGTGGGAATATTGTGTCTGGCATATCCGATTTGATGGAGATCAAGCCATTGAAAGTGTACGCAAACAAACTGGAGTCAGACGGCCTCAAGAAAGTGACTAGTGTTTCCGATTCCGATATCGTTAAAGTCGACTCTGGAGACAAGATGAATATCGGCAATATAGAAGTCGAGTTTCTCCATACGCCGGGCCATACACCGGGAAGTCAATGTTTCCGCGTCAAGAATACCCTTATCAGCGGAGACACTCTCTTTATCAACGGTTGCGGACGAGTCGATCTTCCGGGGTCTGATCCAACAGAGATGTATCACAGCCTTCAAAAGCTTAGGGGGCTTCCAAATGAAACGCTCATTTTGCCCGGACACAACTATGGAAGCACTCCCAATGCGACCTTGGGAGAAACGAAAAAGATGAATACCTATCTCAATATTAAGGACCTTGAAACCTGGCAATCTATTATGGGGGAGTAAGAGTTCATGGCCGTCGAGGGAAACAAAATCGTTAGCTACGAATCAAATAAAAAAGTAGCGACAATACGGATTAATAGAGCTGACAGACTAAACGCTCTGAACGAAGATGTGATTCAAGGCTTAAGTCAAGCATGGAAAGAGTTTGAGAATGGTGACGACCTTGTAGCTATTCTCTGTTCAGCCGGAGAGAAGGCTTTTTCTGTAGGGGCCGACGTTAAAAATCCGCCTAAAGAAATGTGGGAGGGTGTCCCCAGCATAGGAGCGAAGGTATCCAAGCCAGTAATTGCTGCAGTACAAGGCTGGTGCATAGGAGGGGCCTATGTGATCGTTCAGATGTGTGATCTCGTCGTTGCTTCCGAGAATGCAGTCTTCAAATACCCCGAGGCACAGCTTGGTTTTACTGGGGGGCTTATCGGCAGTGCAGTAGCCAGGATACCCCACAAAATAGCTATGGAATTCATGCTTCTCGGCGAGGACTTTAATGCTCAAAAAGCGCTATCTACTGGCATGATAAATAAGATCGCACCTTTGGGAAAAGAGTATGAAGCGGCGCTGGAGTGGGCATCCATCTTGTCGAATTCTGCTCCTTTGGTGGTCCAATCGTTGAAAGACTTCTCCATGCAGACGTTAAACAAAAGCCCTGCAGAGATAGGTGCATTATCTCGAGAGCGTCTGTTAACCATTAGACAAAGCGACGATGGAAGAGAGGGGGGGCAGGCGTTCGCCGAGAAACGAACGCCAAAATTTAAGGGGCACTAAAATCGATTTTTAGGGCAACAAGTGTGCTACCGCGTCACGCTCCTCAACTAGCTCCTTTTCTGTGGCCCTCATCTTCTCGATACTGAAATCGTTTAGATCTATACCTTGTTGAATAGACCAA
>ENA-OSEY01001856-OSEY01001856.1-marine-metagenome-genome-assembly--contig:-NODE-1856-length-14113-cov-11.688658_pt1 | contig 14113 bp, 16 predicted proteins | sample MGYA00248465_ERZ534230 | MGnify/ENA primary metagenome ERZ534230 (study PRJEB26409, sample SAMN06344110) | marine metagenome | isolation source: Sea water from surface | place: Atlantic Ocean:Southern...
TTATCTGCTTCTTTAATTAGGTCTTGATCTCTTAAATGTCCCTCTGGCAATTCATCAAATGTAAATGGCATACCATTAATGAAATACATTTTAACGATCATACTACCGCCACGAAACCAACAGAAGTTGGTGGTTATCTTGTATTTCATTTATTTATCTGTGGTTAATGCTAATTCTGCATATTTAATCATATATGGTTCAAGCATTTGGTCACATACTTCTAAAACTCTCATAAACTCTGCATAATCCTCACAAGCAATTATCTTATTATCTCCATCACTACTTTTAAGTTTGAAAGTTCTAGCACAGATGTCTACAATAACTTCGTATACAAAATCTTCCATATGAGAATAATTTTTTCTTATTATAGCATATGTATAAAAAAAGTCAATCAGAATAAATTATTCCATGTTGTGCCATTATAACATTGTAGTTTATTTGTAGTAGAATTATAAATGACTCCACCTGCTTGAGCGGTAAGGGCATCTCTTTCAGTCTCTGTCATTGGTTTAAAAATAACTTGACCACCTGAATCTATGGTAAATCTTTCGGAAGTAAAATTTGTAAATACCCTAAAATTACTGGCAGCATAATTACTGATATCACCACCAGTATCAAGTGTAAAAAGGTAAAGATTACCAACAGTGCTTGTTATAAATGCATTACCACCATTATTTCCCCTAAACTCAAGAGCACCATTATTGATATCAAGTTTATGATTATCTTTAATTAATAAATCACCACTGTTTATGGTAACTTGACCCTCTTTATCAATACGAACTCTCTCTACACCTGCTGTACTAAATGATTGAATATCACCACCAAACTCTGCATATAATTTACCATAAACAAAAACATCATTAGTAAACTCTGTAGTATCATTGAAGATTGTTACATCATCCTTGTCGTAATCTAAATTTGGGATTCCTCCACCTGTAAAATCTGTCATAATTATTTCATATATTTGGGTAATGATGCAGCACAAACAAGACCTTGGACAACCTTTGATGCCCAACTTTGATCAGCTGATATAAATTTATTCACTTTGATTGTTCCCTTACTTGTTTTTAAAACAACTCCTGTTGAACCACCAATATCAATACTCTTACCACTTATGAAAGTTCTTTTTGCATTTATTCTAGTTGTGTTTTGATTAACTGCTTCAATTTCTGCTGAATCAATACTCACTTTACCACCTGCAAGCATTTCTATATTTTCATCAGCATCAATAATAATATTTCTACCCTTTATTCTTACATCTCCATTATCCATAGCAGTAATTGCAATATCACCTCTACTACCTATGATATTAACACACACTCCACCACCCTCAACCTTTGCTCCACCATCAATAGTGATACATTGATCTGCGAATATATCAAATTGTCCATTCCCTTTTAAACCAAGATTAGAAGTATCACCAGAATCTGCATACCCGTATAAATTATATGCTATATTCCCACAAACTCCTAACTCTGGATTTGCTGTTTCAATCCTAAAATGTGGACCGTAAGAGTCGTACTGTCTCTTCTGCCAATTTTGATTTTCTGCTGCTGTCGTCATAATTTTTATTTAGTATCCTCCTCCATATCCACCGCCACCTGACGATCCACCACCTGATCCCGAAGACCCACCACCACTAGGAGGACTACTAGGAGGAGGAGTATAAGTTTGTTGAGATGGTTGTTGAGTCGGTGTTTGGTCTGGGATGTCCATTTGAGGAGCTGTTGTAGTGTCACTTGTGTCAGACTGACTCGTTGTAGTGGTGTCGGGAACATTTTGAATTGCTGCTGATGAAACTGTTGTGATTGGTGTCATTGCGGACATCATACCTCTAGAGGTTCGACTCTCTTGAGGAGTATCATATATTATCATATCATTACCAGTGTGTTTTACACCCGTCATTTTTGTACCATTTGACATTACATGGAAAGCTCCGTAATAAGGTTCACCATTGACAAATCCTACAATATTAGCATTACGAGGTGTAATACAATCTATAACAATTTTTACCTCTCCTTGATATTCTGGTCTAGGTGTTAATTGTCCTTTTAATATAGCACCTCTTCCTGTGCTACTTAAAACAGTCAATACTGGTAATGTAGAGAAAGTTTGGACATTATTTGTGGATGGATTGGGTGGTATAACATTTAATATTTTACCACTTTCATCCAAAAACTTTTCATATACATTTCCTTTATCATCAATAACCGTGTCTTCTTGTTTATAGTTTTCACCAGGATTAACTACAACAACATGATCTACAGGATATTGACCACCACTATTATCATCTTCATCTGGTTCAATGACTGGATAGTTTTCACCCGCACTTACAATGTAAACATCAGTAACTTGTTGATAAGTAGGTGAAGATGGATCATAATCTACAACTGCTCTTGCAGACGCACCATAACCTTTTCGACAAGTATCTGTAATCTCAACAAATGGAGTTGATTGATAACCCGAACCTGCATTCTTTACTCTCATACCTATAAGACTTGCTGTTTGAACTGCAAATGCATCATTAACTAATGCTCCTAGTATAGGTGATACTTGAGCTCCTTGTCCACCTCCACCAAATATATTAACTTTGATACCAGAACAATTTAATGGTGGTCCTGTATAACAATCACTTAATGTGCTACTAAAACCAGGTGTGCTCACATCAGGTCGCATGAAATCAAATAGTCCTAAATTACCTATGACTCCACCAGGACTTGCTGCTGCCTCTTTCAATTCTTGAGCTGCATTTGCAACACTTAAAATTTGTCCAGCGATATTTTCTAAACCAACTGATGCGGGTCCTAATCCTATCACCCATTTATTAGTTTTCGCTCCTAAATCAGCAGTTGGTATATCACAATCATCAAACACACTTGCAATACCTAATATACCTTCTGCTTTTCCTCGTAACAATCCTTCTATATCACCACTTGGGAAAATATTCGCAACACCTTTTATAGCATCTGCTAATTCTGTGTTTATACCTTTTATAACATCATTAAATATTGCACCAATAAATTGATCACCAATACAGTCTGTAAAATTATCTACATTATCTACGAATGATGTGAGTAAGTTTGTAACATCTCCTAATAACTTATCTGTTATATTTTTTACAATACAGGGCATTGTTTGTTCAATATTAAGAATGTTTGGGATTTCAGCAATCTGTGCTGCTGCAGCTTCTTTCTTTGCAAGAGCAATATTATTTGTTAATCCAAGTATTTCACTATACTTGTTTTTGTAAAGATTTTTCAATCCACCATTCAATACTGGAGCTAATTCATCAAATGTAGTATTCACCATATCTTTAACTATGGGTTTTGTTGATGAAACTATACTTTTTGAAGCATTTGCTATCTCCTTAAACTTATCTTTTGGTATCGAATTTTGGATATTTGGTAAACTATTTTTTAATTTATTTTTAATGCCATTAGTCACTTTAGTATTTGTATTTGCACCACTTTGTCCAGATGCAAGAAGAACTTCTTTACCTATATCTTTGAATGCTTGAACTTCAGGAAATCCGTATTTTTTCTTCAGTCCTTCTACTATTTGCTTTGTATCATTAAGTCCTGTTTGCACTGCTCCAGAGTCAAGAAGTTGCTTTGCATCTTCTGTCATTTGATTTATAGCACCAGAGTCAACAAGTTGAGTTAGTTTTGCCTCTTCATCTTTTAATTTTTTATTTAAATCTTCTTCAATTTCTTTCGTAATAAATCTTGGAGATTTTTGACTACTTGATGATGAATCTCCTCCCTCATTTTTTACAATAAAATCTGCATTAGGTTTTATCTTACTTGTGTATCCTGTAAAAGGTTGAAATGGAGATGTGTACTCTTCTGTACCACCATAATAATCAGGTGTGCTTGCAAAAAGTCCTAGTATAACAGGTTGTTGTGCGTCATCTCCATCAAGAAAAAATCCCATCACGGTATCGCCTGGTGAAATTCTTAAAGATCTTGCACGATTTGCTTTACCTGAACCTCCTTGAGCAGAGAGTAATACTTGTGCCCAAGGTAAATCCTCATTACTTAATTCAGTTTCATTTGGTGGATGATATCCGTATATTCTTACTTTTACTCTGCTTCCCCAAGTATTTCCTATCTGATTAATTTGATCTCCTTGTGCATCTTCAGGTGCAACCTGACCAATCCACCAACGGAATCCATCCTTACCTAAAAAATTAGTCTTGAGTAAATTATTTTCTATCATTTTCTACCTGCAGTATCTCTAACTAATTTTAATTTGGTGTAAGAACCTTGTGTATCAAAATAATGTGCCAGCTCTTTTATCATATATAGACCACTCGTATTTTTATCTTCATCCTTTCTTTTAGCTCTATCAATTCTAGGAAAAATACATCGAATTACAGCACCAGCAGTTAAGTTAGTATTGAGTGGCACTGTTATCTCAACCACTTGAGTGAATAATTGATTATATCTCATCATACTCTGTGCTTGAATTTTTGCTGGATCTGCATTTCTTTCAATAGGATCATTCCAACCTTTATCACTAGCATCTTTTTCAATTGTTCCTATGTCTAACATACCTACAAATATACGAGTCGGTAGATCTCCCAAATGTTTATCACTATCATCAGAAATATATGGTAATGTAACTGATTCATCACCTAAATTATTAATACCATCTTTTCCAATATAGTCAGTCGATTTGAAATGTCTGATATCAGGTTTGAATGATACAGGATTTATATAATATCTTTCACTACTATATGCACCTCTCTCTAATTTGGATAACATATCTTGACTTCTATCAATATTATATTTCAAAATATTAAAATCTTTTTTAGGATCACTTTTGTTTATTACATTAGGTTTATATGTGTAATCAGGTTTCATTGGTTCCTGACTAATTAATTTATCTATTGATTTAAAATTAAAACCATCCATAGTTTCAAAAAACAAAAATCCAGCAGAATTATCTTTTGATTCAGAAACAGATTTAGATGCTAACCAAGTTATTATTGAGAACGGTTTCTTTAAATTACCAATAAATCCATAGGGATTGATTGTTTCATCTATATCACTTATTTTATCTGATTTTAAATAATTTTTTATAATATCCTCTACACTATCTGATATCTTTTGAGAGACAGGAAACTTTTTACCAACTCTTACCGTTTCATTAGTGATAGCCTCCCTTGATATTAAATTTAATGTAAAAATTTCTCTTTGTGCATCTACCATAACATCACTTACTGATGATACAAAGAAATATCTTGTTGTATCTTGAGAAAAATCAAGACTTTTATTATTCGCTGTATTGGGTGCTATTTTAATTATGACTCTTTCACCACCACGGAACGGTAAACCATTATAAACTCCAACCATATTTCCATCTTCATCTGATACACCTCCACCAGTATTAACAATTATTGCTCTTGCAGTCAACGTAGGGGACATTATATTTTCAAAGTATGTAAAACCAACAACACCCTGTGAGATATCTACAGTTCTTCTCTTTTTAGGATCGTTATGGTTAGATTCGACTAAAAATATTTCGTATTGTGATTTATCTACAGCTGCCATTTTACGAGTTTAGTATGAGTGAGTGTGCTTTAACGATGAAATTATCGTTTGAATTAGATTCGGGTATCTCCAATGTATTTGATAAGTTAGGCATAGAGTTCACTTTAACAATTTGTGATTTACCTTCAGTGATTATAACTGTTGGTGCATTCTGATTTTTATCAGTTTTTAAATCTGGTCTTTTGTTTTTTCTTATTGTAAGATAATTGGATGGATCTTTCTCACTTTCTTGTAATGCAATAACACTTTCATAAAATTCTATTTTTTTCTGCACTCCCTCAAGTTTTTTCATATCACCAGTTTCTTCATATTCTTCCCTTCTTGCTAGTGCATCATCTAATTTTTCTTGATAATTTGAATCTTCTTTTTTCACATTATCTATTTTACCAACACCACCACCAACACCGCCACCAACACCACCACCTGTACCACCAGGATTTAAAAAATTCATTGCTGACTTTACATTTTCTGTATCCTTTTTTGTTGCAGCAGTTTTTCCTTCTTTAAAATCTTTTTCACTTTTTAACACTCTTTCTGCTGAAGATGTTGCATCCTTTACTCCTACTATTAATTCCTCCTCATCTACACCCTCATTATTAATTTGTTCCTGATTTTGTTCCCCTTCATTACCACCCTCTTCATCTAATGATTTAATAAAGTTGTCTAAATCTTCCTCACTAACATCCTCTCCTCCTTCTATTCCTTCTCCTCCCTCAAGTGCTCCCATCTCTTGAAGAGCTGAATCCATCTCAGATTCAATCTCATCTCCATAATCTAATATTCCATCTTTTATATCATCACCTTCCATGCCTAATTTTTTAGGTCTACCAAACTCTCTCGCTGATGCAACAAAATCCTGCTGTAATCTCTCTAAACCTCCAACTAATTTATTAATTGTTTCATTTACTTCTTTATTAATTGAATCTAAATCAAATTTAGGTAGACTCTCAAATGCTGTTCTTATACCTTCACCTATCCCTGTGAAAAAATCTTTAAGTCCATCTATAAATCCAGTGAGTAAACCTATGAATTTTTGAATTCTACTTATTAATGCTTGAATCGCTTTTAATATTTTAGGTAACGTATTTACGAACCAACCAATTAATATAATTCCGAAGAAATCTAAAATTCTACCTAAAAATCCTCTTGTACTCCTTTGAACAATATTTCCCTCCTTCTTTGTTATGCCAGTAATAGATGCTGATTCTAATTCATCTTCTCTATCTTTTCTTCTTACATTCTCTCTCCTTTTTCTAAAATAATCACCCTCTTTTCTTATCAAGGTAGACTTAAATATATTATTTTCTCTTGTTTTTTCTACAATTTGATTTGCAACAGCATTTGATTCAGCGAGTCCCTTTGAAAAATTAGAAACAGAATCCCTTATGGAATTGATGCTGATTGACGATCTTAATAGTGAATCTCTTCTTTTTCTTTGCTCTGACATTATACTGGTACCACGTTAAAATATCTCTCTGCTTGTGCAGGAAAATTATTTTTATAATCTGCAGACGGTATTGTTGGAACAGTAGCAGCACTTACCTCTGAAGAAGGTGTTGCACCCATTTGATTATCCATTTTTTGACTTGAAGATGTAAGATCAATTATATTTGCAACATTAGTATCAAATGATAAAGATGAAATTTTAGCATTTTTCATCAAACCATCTGCATCTAATGGTCTAATTTCTTCAAGACCGTGCAATTTAACAAAAGCACCAGTCTCTGGTGCCTTAATAACACCACCAAATCTAAAACCATCATTTCTATTTTTTGCTCCACTACCTCTTTTCTTATTTCTCTCTTCATTCATCTTTTTAGATGATTCTACTGAAGATTCCTTTCTATTTGCACCCGTGAAGAAATTAGCGATGCCTCCAGTAAAGTTTTTCAATTTTTCAGTTAATTTTCCAGGATTAAATCCTAATATTTTTTCAGTTGTATCTGGGAATTGTATACCTAATCCAGCTAATAATCCACCGATAACACCACCAGCTTTTGCTCCTATAAGAGCACCAGGCACAGCACCGATACCAGCAAAAAGAGCTCCAATCATACCACCTATTGCTCCACCAATTTTCGCACCTGCAAATGCACCACCTTTAACTGCTCCAAGGTAGACTGCAAAATCAGTTGCCACTCGTGTTACAGATTCTACAAACGCTTGAAAATTATTATTTCCCCTTGCCTTTGATTCATTGAAATCATTTATACCCTCTAGTGCATATTGAAACGCTACTACAGCATTTAAAAATCCAAAACCAGGTATTTTACCTTTTGGAACACCTTTAGGTTTGAATCCCATTTTTGCTTTAATTTTATCAAAAAATCCAGCAAATATACCGACACCTCCAGCGATTCCTAAAGTTTTTAATATGCTTCCTCCAGCTCGGACTCCTCGACCTCCTCCACTTTTTAGAAATCTAAAAGCACCAGAAACACCTAATCTTATAAAATTGAGAAATTTTGTTATATTACCAAGAATAAAAGCACTTAAGAACTGAAATGGTTTTACTAAAATATTAGTAAATGTAAATTGAAAGGCAAGAAAACCAATAGTTTTTACAGCTCCAAGTAATTTGCCAAGTCCAACTGAAAATAAAAGAACTATACCACCAAGAGCTAACAAATCCGTAAGAAATTTTGTTTTAAATCTATTCAATCCATCAATATTACCATCAGATTTTAATCTGAAAAAAGTAAGTATTTGATCTGTTAACCATCCACCAGCAACAATAAGGAAGAAATCTGTTAATCTTCCTAATAATCCTTTTGCAAAATTTGCAACCCTACGAACAGGTGTAAGTAAAGCAAACTGTACTTTTTTCTCTAACGAACTTTCTTTTCCCTCTCTTAACCCTTGTTCAGCTAATTGTGCTTCTCTTTGTTCTTTTGCTCGTTGTCTATTTCTCTCTAACTCATCACTTAATGTTAAATTTTCTTTTATCGCATTCAATGATGTATTAATATTATTTACTCTTTCGTTAATTCCTGAAAGTTGTGATGACACATTAGTGAGTGTCAATGAATTTTGATTTAGTAAACTTGTTTGTTGAGGATCACTTACTTGTTGAGGCAACGCACGACCAGAGAAGACACTAGAAGATACACTTCTCCTAATACCTCTTATACTCCCTGCTAACGGTGATGCTAAAGTTTGTTGTTCCTCATCCATTACGTTCTTGTTGTGCTTTTAGATTTTCCTCTTCAACATATTGTTGTAGGAGTGTGACATAAATTTCTCTCTCCCAAGGAATCATATTTTCAAGTTCAGTTAAGCTATATTTATGGTGCTGCATCAAAGCAAAATTTAATTTGTAGTATGATGCAAGATCCTCATGGGACATGCTTATCCGAAAAAATTCTGTAGCCCCTCTATTTTAATTTCACTTTCAACTTCTGTATTTGGATTAGTTACCTTGACAGTATGAGATAATTTAGGCATTGTTTCAAAGAACCTTTCAACTTTCTTGAATTGTCCTGAATTTAAAGATTCAACAAATGTTGTTAACTCTTTCTTTGTACATTCTTCTGATGCCCAAGATTCCTCTTCAGAATAAACTTGGTCGATACAAGATGCTATTAAGTCAAAGGTATCATCAACTTTCATATCATCTACATTATCAAAGTTTGTTTTAATAAACTCATTAAGTGATGGATATTTCATTCTCAAAGTATAAACATCATCTAAAACTATATCTTTAGTGTGTTCTTCATCTATATGAACTTTAATGGTATCAACATTGATTGACATAGGCACTTGTGTTTTATTATCGTCTGGACAAGTTACCATCACTTCAATATCCTCACCTACAGACTTTCCACGAATATTTAAAAACAAATATTCAATGTCAAAAGTTGCAAGTTTTTCAACTTTAATTCCCTTTGACAAAATACAATGAGAAATTACATCTTTAACTGCTCTTGCAATTTGTTTTGTATCTTGAGATTCCATCGCTAGAATAAGAATCTTTTCTTCCTTAACTAAAAAAGGTCTGTATTTTATTTTTCTATTTGACGAAGGCAACACTAACTCATATGTTGGTGTTGAAATGGTTGGTAAAGGCATAATGATTACTACACTTCAGTAAAATTATTTATAGGAGTTTTTAAAACCTATCTTATATAAGGTGGTGCAAAGGGAACTTGAGGTGGAGGTAATTGATCTAACCTTGCTGATGTTTGGGTTCCTGTAGGACTAAATTGATAATAAGTGTTACGATTCAATAAAGCAACTCCATCCATAACCTCATTAAGAGTGTTTGCACTATTATACTGTATTGTCCCATTATTTGTTCTACCTAATCGATTATTTAAATCAAGTCCTAACGCTCTTGCAAGTGATGATGTCTCACCACAAATATATCTGTCAAAACTAAAACTAGCGGTTGCTTTCAAAACTTGTGAACCCTGATAAGATACTCTTGTTGAATTAAGTGCTATCGGAAATAGTCCGACAAATCTATATTCTAAAAATTGAAAATGATCCTTTTCAAACTTTACAATTCTTGTATCATTAGATTTATACTGATCAGGATATGCCATTTTAAAATGGTATGCATCTCTTATTGGATCTGCTGATGATTGTCCTGAAATATATTCCATCCAATGCTCAAGAAATTTCATTGTCTTATATTCTAAATCAACATAAAACTCTAAATTTATTTGTGTAAAATTTCTTGTGTGAGCAAATCTTTCAACTAAACCTTGATAATCACCTGCGGTGTTGAGCGATGCCATTGCACTGCCAGGTAAAACTGCATCACTACAAAGTAATCCTACATTATCTGATATAAATCGATCATTTATACCTTTTTGCCTCATAAATGTCCTAAGAGGACTAGCAGGTAATACAAATTTTACTAGAAAATGAGATGACTGGGCTACTCTTTGTAGCTTCGGCATTATATCTGATATTCTTCTTGGTCTTGGTGCTGGCACTCTAAATACTTCTATAGTATAGTTATTTAGATGGCTTATAGGGGAAAATACTATCCATCCTTTCCTAGAAAGTACAAAGGTGATCCAACTAATATTATTTACAGGTCACTTTGGGAAAGAAAGTTTATGGTGTATTGTGATAAAAATGCAAAGATTTTAGAATGGGGAAGTGAAGAAATAGCACTACCTTACATATCTCCTCACGATAGTCGAGTACATAGATACTTCCCAGATTTTTATATTAAAGTTCAAGAGAACACAGGTAAAATAAAAAGATACCTGATTGAGGTCAAACCACTAAAACAAACAACTAAACCTAAAAAACCAAAAAGACAAACTAAAGGTTACATCCGTGAAGCATTTGAATATGCAAGAAATCAAGCAAAATGGAAGGCAGCGAGAGAATATTGTGCCGACAGAATGTGGGAGTTTAAAGTTATCACAGAAAAAGAGTTAGACATATGAGTCGCATAGATCCCATAATGAAAAATTTAATCGGAAACGAAAGTGCCGATGATTTAGCAACAGAAGTATTAAATGTATTGTCTGAAGGAAGTAATGTTCCTGAAGCAGGTAATTATTATGTCTTTGTATATCGTGCAAAAACACCTGGCATTGCATATGATTCACATCCACTTGTTGCTGTAACTGATGTATTTCAATGGGGATTCAAAGGACTGAACTATCACTGGGGAGAAATGAGACAATATACATTCTCAGAAGTAGTTGGTGGATTATATAAAGTGGATGAAATGGAGTTAAGAGATTTAAGAACTCTTCCTTTTGTCAAAATCATACTAAATAGTTAAAAAAGTAATATGACGACTGCCAGTTATCCTAGCGATTATAAAGAAACTGAAGAGAGAGAATTTAATCCTGAAACTAATTCAGGTATTAAATTAATTCAAGGTTCAAGTAAGAAGAAAAAAGCACAATCACTTAATTTTAAAAATCAATCAGGTATTGCAGCTTATATGTCATATCCTGTTGCTAGAACAATGCAGGAAAAAACAGGTGATACGTTAAGAATTAAATGTGTAGAATATATTCCGATGGATGAGGGAGGACCAGATGATGGTTTTATGGGAATGAAAATAAAAAACGCATTTATAACTGCTAATTATGGAAATGGTAGAGAGGAAATTCTATCTAATACTAAAAAAAATGCTGATAAAGTTTATAAAGATACAGGGCAAAAATTTGAAAAACCAGAATTTAACGCTTCATTCACCGATGCTAACACTCGAATGAAAAATAATGTTAAATCAAAGTATAATATTGAACTTCCAATTCCACAAGAATTAAATGATTCCAATCAAGTAACTTGGGGTGATGATAGAGTTAATGCTATTGAACTTGCTGGATTAGCAATTGCACAAAAATTTATGGAGGACGGTCCTGCTGATGCTATTCAAAAATCTCAGCAAGCGATAAGGGCGATGGTGTCTGGTATGGAATTTAATGATATAGGTTCACAAACCACTAATGCTATTCGTGCAGCGATATCTGGTGCTGCTATTGGTGCACTAGGTTCAAACGTATCACCTCAAAGTGTAATTGCAAGGTCTACTGGTCAGATATTAAACAGTAATTTAGAATTATTATTTCAAGGTGTTAATTTAAGATCATTTCCATATAGTATTACTTTTTCTCCAAGATCAATAGATGAAGCAAAAGTTGTTAAAGCAATTATTCGTTCATTAAAGCAGTCAATGGCTCCAAAAGCTGGAGAATATAATGGAAGTGCACAAGGTATTTTTCTCAAATCTCCTGATTTGTTTCAATTAGAATATTTAAAAGATGGTGCACCTCACCCATTTTTGAATAAATTTAAATTAGCAGCTTTAACTGGTATGGCAGTTAATTATACAAATTCTGGAACTTACACATCTTATGAGGATGGTACACCAGTAAACTTAAGAATGGATCTTACATTTAAAGAAATTAATCCAATATACTTTGAGGATTACTTGCCTGGAAATGGTGGAGATGGAGGTGTTGGTTTCTAATGGGATATTTTAATGAGCTACCAAATATAGTTTATCAATCACCATTATCACATAAAAATTCATCAGGTGATTATATTGTTATAAAAAATTTATTTCGTAGAACAAAACTAGCAGATTATGTAAAAAATGCTGCTTCCGTGTTTGATAAATTTGTTATTGGAGACGGTGATCGTCCTGACACGATTGCAGAGGCACTATATGGAGATGCAAGATTAGATTATGTTGTTATACTAGTGGCAGGAATCACAAACATTAACAACGAATGGCCATTACAAGATTATCAAGTATATGATTATGCTTTAAATAAATATGGAAATGAGACCACGATGAATCAAATTCATCATTATGAAACTTCAGAAATAAGAGATGATCAAGATAGACAAATTTTACCACCAAACTTAATTGTTGATGCTAATTTTAAGATCGATGGGACAGTACATAAATTTCCTAGTATAAGGTATACATTAAGATCTGAAGCAGGATATAGACAACTTGATGATAAAGATGAATTTTCAGTGTTAACTGACAAAATCGCTAGTCCAGTAACAAATTTAGAATTTGAATATAAAGAGAATGAAAGAAAAAGAGAAATAAACGTATTAAAAGGTGGATATTTATTTACTTTTATAAATGATTTAAGGGATATTGTTAGATACGACAAAAGTTCAAATTATATAAATTCAGATTTGGCAATAACAGAAAATACTGAAGCTGTTAATCCATAAAACTTTTATAAATAAAATCACGTTTAGTTAGAATCGGATATACCGACACACACCTAACAAACACTCATAACATACAGATTTACTATTATGGCAAGAAACCCGTACGAACTTCGCATGGAGTGTATCCAAATTGCGGAGAATAGACTTCGTGAACGTTTTCAAGAAGCAAAAACAAAATTTGAATATTCAGATAAATTAGGTTTTGACATTGATATGTCAAATTATCCTAATTATCCAACTGATGATGAAATTGAAAACTTAGCTGATAGATTAATAAGATCTATGTCAGGAGAAAGATAATGTCTTACATAACTACATTAGAATTTCCTGATGATGATTATGACGCACATCGCATCATAAAAGAAAACAAAAAAAATAGAGAGTTATATAAACAACTCTCTAAAAAATTAGGATTTAAAAAAGGATTAAAATTACACAAATATATGTAATTATTCTTCTGCGAGTTTCGCAAAGTATGATAGTGCGTCATCCTCTTCTTCTGCTACCGCAGGAGTTGGTTTTGATACAGCAGCAGTTACTAATTCTTCTGCTTCACCTCTATCAATATCCTCTTCTTCAAACTGTGGTGCAGCGGACTTCTTGTTTCCAAGCACATAATCTAAACGAGTCTTTAACTCATCATATGTCTTGAACTGGTCTGGTGCAACAATCTCAGCAAGTGAGAACTGTTTCTTCCAGAGTGCTTCCATTGCATCGTCATCATCAAGTAAAGGACTTGGTGCTGCAAATTCAGAACTATCATAGTTTCTGTATCCTGCAACATTCTTTGCTTTTAACTTGAAGTTAGCACCTTGCCAGAAATCGAATGGATCGATTGCTTCCTCATCTTCAAACTCAGGTTGCATTGCTGCAGTAAGTTTGTC
>ENA-OSEY01001857-OSEY01001857.1-marine-metagenome-genome-assembly--contig:-NODE-1857-length-14112-cov-2.554827_pt1 | contig 14112 bp, 13 predicted proteins | sample MGYA00248465_ERZ534230 | MGnify/ENA primary metagenome ERZ534230 (study PRJEB26409, sample SAMN06344110) | marine metagenome | isolation source: Sea water from surface | place: Atlantic Ocean:Southern...
TTAATGGAAAAAAAACCAACAAAAGAACAGGAGATTGAAGCAGAAAAACAGTTTGATCTTCTTGAATATGTTGTGAGAGAGGAAGATTATTCAACGGGAATTAAATTACAAAAATCACTCAAAACAGGTATGATTAAGGATGTAATGTTTGGAAAAAATGAAGGCGGTGGTCAATGTTTCCATGGCTGGGTTGATAAAATTTTGAATACATCTGATAAAGATCTTCCATCACTATTTGATTAATAAAGGAAAAAACAATGAAAACACGTATCACAGAGCTTTTTGAGATTGAGCACCCAATTATTCAAGGTGGAATGCATTTTGTTGGATTGGCAGAAATGGCTGCTGCGGTATCAAATGCAGGCGGACTGGGAATAATAACAGGATTAACTCAGGGCACTCCAGAAAAATTAGCTGCAGAAATCGCCAGATGTAAAGAAATGACTGATAAACCAATTGGTGTTAATATGACTTTTCTTCCTACACTTAATCCACCTGATTACCCTGCTTTATTTGAAGTAATTATCGACGCTGGCATTAAAGTAGTGGAAACAGCAGGAAATAATCCTGCACAATATCTACCAATGCTTAAGGACGCTGGTATTAAAGTTATTCATAAATGCACTTCTGTTCGTCACTCCCTAAAAGCCCAGTCGATTGGCTGTGATGCTGTTTCTGTAGATGGTTTTGAATGCGGTGGACATCCAGGTGAAGATGATGTTCCGAATTTTATTCTTCTTCCAAGGGCTGCTGAAGAACTAGAAATACCCTTTGTAGCATCAGGTGGTATGGCTGATGCAAGAAGCCTGGTTGGAGCTCTATCCATGGGAGCAGAAGGTATGAATATGGGTACTAGATTTATTGCTACAAAAGAAGCTCCTGTTCATCAAAATGTAAAAGAAGCCTTAGTGAATGCAAGTGAACTTGATACTGAACTCATTATGAGACCGCTTAGAAATACAGAGAGAGTTTTAAAAAATGATGCCGTTACAAGGATATTAGAAAAAGAAAAATCCTTAGGTGATAAAATACAAATCCAAGATATTTTTGGTGAAGTAGCAGGCAAGTATCCAAAAATTATGCAAGAAGGTGCAATGGATGAAGGCGCATGGAGTTGTGGCATGGTGGCTGGACTTATTCATGATATCCCTACATGCAAAGAACTAATTGAGCGTGTTGTTGCTGAAGCTGAAGAAATTATAAATAATAGGCTATCAAAACTTAAGACGGCTTAGTAACTTTTCTTCGAGTTCCCGGCAATGGAGGCTGCTCTGCCCCTCCTGCGAAACATTGTGCTACTGACATCCATTCATCAGCGATACTACCTGTTAGTTTTAGATTAACATCTTTTATATTTCTGACTTGAGTTACAACTTGACAAAATTCTTCAGCATATCCTTCGATCTTATGTTCTTCAGAAGGTTCATTGTATTCCCAAATAGCACCTGATGGAGATGTGAGTTTTAAAAAAGGCTTAATAGACGGCAATGTTTTTTTATGAACGGTGAAACACCATTTAAAAGTATTATTACCAATAATCACAATATTTTTAATTCGGTCCTCGTTAACACGATCCAATCCAAGAGAGTCATAAAGTTCTTGTGCATGAGCCCAAGTCTCCATGTGTCTTGCACTTATGGAGGAGCGAACACTCATATCTGGCCCCATCCATTTCACTCTTTTTTTTGGATCAGCAACAGCAAATCTTTCAGTCATGTCGATATAATATTCTTTCCACATAGAGAGTAATTCTGGTCCCTTTATGCCTTTTGTAATGGTTTGCTCAAACTCATTCATTGATGAACCGCTACCAAGAGCTTGCATTGCTGAATTTGCAAAATTTTTCCATTCATCTCCATCTTTCAATGAAATATCTGCAGCATAATTCCACACATGCAAATGCCCAATAACATTATTAAATGTCCAGCCTTTAAATTGTGTAGGCATTTCATAATCTTGTTCTTTTAAATTTTCTAAAATCGAATACACAGCATTGCATTCGTCTCTGAAATCATAGGCTTGTTGAAGCTTGTTATCTATTATTTCGACCATTTAGGTTTTCTTTTTTCAATGAATGAGGAAATCCCCTCCAATCCTTCGGGGCTTAGCATACACTCAGCAAATCCATTTGCTGCAAATTCTATCATTTCATCTTTTGACATGTGTCTAGTCGCTAAAACGATTTCTTTGGTCACTGCGTTAGCTTTTGGAGCACATTTCATGACACCTTTCTTTATTTCATTTTCAATTGTTTTTAATTCATTTGCATCTTCTGCTAAAAAGTCGGCAAGGCCAATATCATATGCATCACTTCCATTCAATCTTGCGGCTGTTAACATCAATCGTCTTGCCTTCGATAAGCCGATGCGAGCAACAATAAATGGAGCTATTTGAGCTGGAGGTATTCCTAATGTAGTTTCTGTTAATGAAAATTTACAATCTTTAGTAACAATTACAACGTCACCTGTAGTCATAAGACCAAGACCTCCGGCCATAGCGGCACCTTCAACAGACATGATGACTGGTTTTGGATAGGAATTTACCATTTCAAAAAATTTGCCTGTAAGTTTACTAGCTTGTGTTACATCGCTCTTACCTTGTTCTCCTCCTTGAAATCCAGTTTTAAACATTTTAAGATCGCCACCCGCACAAAAAATACCTCCTTCACCGCGCATAGTTACTCCTCTTATCGTGAGGTCATCTTTTGTAGTTTCAATAATATTTTTTAGATCATTAGTAAGTTCTTCTGTAAGTGCATTTCTCTTTTCTGGTTGATTAAAAGAAATAGTTAACCACTCATCTTCTAAATCTAATTTGACCGCTTTAACTTCTGGTAATTCAGACATTTAAATCCCTTTAATCTCTTCCGTAATATTGTAATTATAAATATTACTAGTTCTTCGACTAGCAATATTTGTATTTTTAAGCATAAAGTTCCTTGTATTTACTAGCATTTTATTACTTAAATGGTTGATTATGCCCTGATATTTCGAAGCCTTGTCAATGTTGCGTACTCGATTTAATCTTATTTTTTCAAACATTTTCTGTGTTTTTTCAAAATCCTGATTTTTATTCAAAAGTAATGATCCAAAACTATAAGCATCTTCAATTGCCATGGCTCCACCTTGACCCAGAAAAGGAAGTATTGGATGAGCTGCATCACCTAATAATGTTAAGTTATTAAAACAATATTTCTTAAGAGGGTTTCTTAAATACAAACCCCACTTATACACTTTGGGTGATGATTTAAATAAGGAATGTAAAAACTGATCATAGTTTCCTAAATCGTTCATCATTTCTGTGTGATCACCTTCTCTTTTCCATGTTTCATCAGAAAAAATATTTCTCTTAGCTATACCTATAAAACTTGTATTTAACTTATTATCCACTGGATAGCAGACAACATGACTTCCAGGACCTAAGTAGATATTTATTCTTTTGCTATCTGAGGTGCCTATTCCTCTCCAAGCTGTGTATCCACTATAAGTAGGATTTTCATCTGTTATATAACTTGTTCTTGTTACCGATCTTAATCCATCGCAAGCAATTATATGTTTGAAATCTCTTGCTTCACCATTTCTAAACTTAACTGTTTGGTTCGTGTTTGCAATTTCCGAAAGTTCATAATTATAATTAATTATTCCTCCTAAATTATTGTATTTATTGATTAATATTTTTATAAGATCTTTTCTATTAATGGTAATTACATGACCAAAGTCACTGAGCGACATGTTTCTTATGACTTTTCCGTTCGGTTCTCTCCAAACAATATCTAGAGGTGCACAACCGGCATCTTTGATTTCTTCAAGAACATTTAAATTGTTTAATGGAAATTGTGCGTTAGATGTCAATGATATGCCAGCTCCATATTTAGTTACATCATCTGATTGTTCAAAAATTTCACATTCAATACCTCGTTGTTTTAACAAGCAACCCAACGTAAGTCCTGCAATTCCAGCTCCTATAATGCCTACTGTCATACAATTCCTCTAAATAATATTATCTTATCTGAAGATTTAATTGAGAATTTATTACCTAATGCAATATTGCTTATTCCTTGAGACTTTGAATTTAGTGCCTGATTATTGAGGTTAAATTTTAAGTTGGTAGTGGTTATTAAAGTGTCTTTGTTGGGTGCAATAATTGAAATTTCCTGATGTTCTTCACTATCAAATTCCCTATAGTCTGATACAAAATTAATTATTTTAAAATTTGAGATGATCGTAATATTTAGATCACTTGAATAATCATAGCATAATAATAGATTTGCGAGATTTTGATCATCCTTCATTCCAGTACAAGAATAAATAGTTATATCTTTAAGATTATTTCCTACACAATAGATCAAAGATTTTTCTAGATCGTTGTCATCTTGATTTTTATTTTCTATTATTTTAATGTTTTTGTCTAAGGTGTCTTGGTTAACTGAGTCCAGATCACCAATAAGTATATCAGGTTTTAAATCTAAATTTACTGCTATTTCATACCCTTTATCAATTCCAATTATGAAGGAGTTATTAATTAAACTTCTGTCAATTAATTTAGCATTTGGTGTTTCGCCATTTGCGAAAAGTACTGCTTTTTTATTCAATTGAAACTCTTAGTAAGAAATAGGACCTGAAATTACTTCAAATCTCTCATCTTTTACTTGGAAGAAATATGAAACATTAGATCCCTGTCTACTTGTTTCACTGAAGCTGACAGTGCTTGTTTCAAGTGGATCTACATAGTCAACAATAGACTCCATAGCTGATACAAAACTATCAATATTCAGATCTTGACCAGCTCTTTCTATAGCTTCAATAAATAAGTCCGCAAAGATATACCCGTAGGCAGCGCCAGTATTCGGTTCATAGTCGAATTTATTTTTAAAACTATCCCACCATTCTTTTTCAACTGGACTTGCCGTGTCATAATAAGGAAAAACAATGCCATTTAAACAGTATAACCCATTCATGACTCCGTTTGGTTGTTCGGCTACAACGTTATAATAACTTGCAGCAGTTGAAACAAAATCAACATCTGTCCAATTTATCTCTTTTGATTTCATAAATGGCAAAATTGTAGTTCTTACAATTGTTCCCATCGCAACAACATCACATCCAGCATTTTGAAGTTTTTTGATTTGGGCAGTAAAATCAGTATCAGTAGGTTTTGCTGAAGCCATTTCAATTAATGGCATACCCATTTCTGCAAGTTGATCTTTCACTCCATCGACTATTTCTTGTCCAAAGTCAGTATCTTCGTAAAGGACACATACGTTGCTTCTATTATTATTTTCCACAAGATATTTCACTCCTGTTCGTATCTGATCGTAATATGTGGAGCCAGATGTAAATTTCAATTTGTGAAAAGGATCAAACATTGATCTAGCTGCAGTAAGTGGAAATAGATTTGGGACATTCATTGAAAGCTGATCTGTCATAACAGCATTATTCATAGGCGTTCCCAAAGAACCAAGCATGAAAGCAATTTTATCTTTTCTCAAAAGTTTATTTGAAGCCTGAACAGCACGAGGTACAGTATATTGGTGATCTTCAACTATAAATTTTATAGTTCTTCCATACGCTCCGCCCTTTTTGTTGAATTCTTCAAATCTCATATTGGCTCCATCAACGCTCTGTTTACCAATCATTGAAGCTGGTCCACTAATGTCTGTATGCATTCCGACTAAAATTTCAGTGTCAGAGATTCCTTGGTCAGCAAATACTGAAGTGCTTAAGAACAGTGAAGTAAGAAATGAAAAAAATAGTTTCATAGATTAATAAGTATACTCTTTGTCGTCGATTTGAACAAAACGACCATCTTGAACTTCAAAAAGATATGCTACATTAGCACCTAAATGTTTGTCTGGTCCCCACGATAGTATGGTTTCACCAAAAGGCATTTTGTAATCTTTGATACTTTCTAGTGCTTTGAGGAAACTGTCCGTTGTAAGATCTTTGCCAGCAATTTCTAATGCTCTTGCCGTAATATCAATGTACATGTAACCATAAGCAGATCCAATGTTTGGAGTTGTATCAAACATTGCTTCATATTGATCTATCCAAGAACATATTTCAGGAGTGCAGGTAACTCTATTTGGAGTATCAAACTGTGCAAATGTATAAAACCCATCTGTAACACCATCAGGCTGTCCTGCAATCACTGGATGAAAACTTGCAACTTGACCAAAGAAAAGAGCGTCCCATTTCATCTGCCTAGCCTTAGTGTATGCAATGATAGTATCTTTGACAATGGTGCCCATCGCAACTGCATCGCAGCCAGCATTTTTTAGCTTAGTAATTTGTGCTGTTAGATCTGTGTCTGTTGGTTTGTTTGTAGCTTTTTCATGAAGAGCTACTCCCATTGCCTCTAATTGATCGACAGTCGCATCATATGCTTCTTGGCCAAAGTCATTGTCCTGATACAATACACATATCTTTTCTTTACCTTTTTCTTCAATAGCCCATTTTACACCTGCACGGACTTGATCATAATAACTGGATAATGCTCCAAATTTTAATCTATGAAGTGGATCCGTCATTGATCTCGCTGCAGAAAGAGGAAATAAATTTGGCACATCTTTTTCGGCCTGTGACTCAAACACGGCATTGTTCATAGGAGTACCCAAACTTGCAACCATAAGGAATATTTTATCTTTATTTAATAGTTTATTAGCCGCCTGCACAGCTCTAGGAACTTGATATTGATGATCCTCTGCAATTATTTTTAAATTTCTTCCGTGTATTCCTCCAGCGTCATTAATTTCCTTTATTCTCATTTGAGCACCCTCTACAGAATACTTTCCAAATGATGATACAGGTCCACTAATATCTGTATGCATGCCTAAGACAATTTCATTGTCAGAAACGCCTTGTGCTGATTGCTGGTCACTACACCCTACAAAAGTAAAAACCATTAAAAATGATAGTAAAATTGAATAAATATATTTGGTCATATCAGTCCTCATAATTGCAAAATAAAAATTTTAGATGTTAAATACTGAAAATCAAGCAGATTGATACATGTTCTCAATGATATTGCTGTATTTTTCATTAATAAACTTACGCTTTAACTTCATAGTTGGAGTTAATTCGTCATCTTCAGCAGTTAGCTGAATGTCAATAAGTGAAAATTTCTTTACCTGTTCCACGGAAGCAAATTTTTTATTAACTTTAGATACCTCACCATCTATAAGATCAACAATCTGTTTAGATTTACATAAACTTTCAAAATTTGAAAACGGGATATCATTATCTTGAGCAAATTTCATGACATTCTCTTCATCAATCATAATCAAGCATGATAGAAACTTTCTTTTATCACCTATAACGACTGCATCTGAAACAAACGGACTAAATTTAAGTTCATTCTCTATTTCAGATGGAGATATATTTTTTCCACCTGCAGTAATAATTATATCTTTTTTACGATCAGTAATTTTGATATTGCCATAGTTGTCCATCTCACCAACGTCTCCTGTATGTAGCCAACCATCAATGAGGGTTTCATTTGTTTGTTCAGGTTTATTTAGGTAGCCACAAAATACACCTGGACCTTTGAAAAGTATTTCACCGTCATCTGCAATGCGTACCTCTGAGTTATTAACCGCTCTTCCAACGTGACCTAGTTTGATTTCTCTAGAGTAGAATGCAGTTCCAACACCTGCTGTTTCAGTCATGCCCCAGCCTTCCCTCATGTCTATACCTAAAGAAAGATACCAATTAATCAATTCTGGAGAAATAGGTGCAGCACCACTTAATGCGTATCTACAGTTATTTAAACCTAAAAGTTTTTTTATATTTTTTAAAACTAATTGATTACATATCCAAAACATTAATTTTAATTTAAGTGGCGGTTCTTTTCCCTCAATAAAATATTCTTTATATTTTGCACCAGTATTAATAGATAAATTATAAAAATATCTTCCAACAAACGTTGCATCCTTCATCAAAATTGTGATTGATGAATAAAACTTTTCCCAAATTCTTGGAACCGCAACAAAGACTGTTGGTGATACTTCCCGTATATTTTCAGGAACAGTATCTATACTTTCTGCAAAATTAACAACAGCACCAGTTTTAAGGGGAAACATTACAGATACTGATCTTTCAAGAATATGGCATAGAGGAAGAAATGATAATTGCTCCTCATGTTCTCTCGCTTCGAAAATTTCAAGACCTGTATTGACCGAATAAAGTAAGTTTTTATGATTAATCATAGCTCCTTTTGAAGGGCCTGTAGTGCCTGATGTATACACAAGTATAGCTATATCATCTGCTTCAACACTATTGATTGATTGAAGCCAAAGATCTGGCTGATCTGCATCAAGTTTTTTTCCGAGCTGTATGAATTCTTCATAACTTAAAACCTGATCATCTTTAAAGTCATTTAAGCCCTCCATATCATAAACAACAATTTTCTTTAAAGAGGGACACTCATCTCTAACTTCCAATATTTTATCAAGTTGCTCTTCATTTTCTGCAAAATAAAACTTTGTCTTACTATCATTTACTAAATATTTTACCTGTGCAGCAGAGTCAGTTGTATAAATTCCACTTGAAATACCTCCAGCACCAATCGTTCCCATATCTGTAAACAGCCATTCAGGTATCCCCTCACTAGCAATAGATACAACATCTCCTTTTTCTAATCCAAGAGATCGAAGAGCTAAACCAGTAAACTTTGCACTTTCTCCGTATGAAGACCATGTTGTTTCTTGCCATATTCCTAAATGCTTTTCTCGCATTGCGATTTTTTCAGCGCGGTCTTGGACAGTGTTCCAAAATAACTTTGGAATTGAATTTATCTCCACATTTTCTTTTTCTTCCATCTTCTCTCACCTCTAACACCTTCATCTTGTTGGCCAAGATAAAATTCTTTAATATCTTCTTTCTCAAGAAGTTCCTTGCTATCACCTTCCATGACAATTCTTCCCAATTCTAAAACATATCCAAAATGTGAATTACTTAACGCGATATTTGCATTTTGTTCTACAAGAAGTATTGTTGTTTTTAATTCTTGATTTATCCTAATAATTATTTCAAAAATCTCTTTAACAAGCTTTGGTGATAAACCTAAAGAAGGCTCATCCAATAACATTATTTTAGGTTTACTCATCAACGCACGGCTAATGCATAACATTTGCTGTTCTCCCCCTGAAAGCAGTCCTGCAGGCTGACTCTTGCGTTCTTTTAGGATTGGAAAATATTCAAAAACTTGTTCTATATCTTTTTCTATCTCTGATTTACTTGACCTAGTAAAAGCTCCCATTTGTAAGTTTTCTAAAACAGAGCAATACGGAAATACTTCTCTACCCTCAGGCGCATGACTCATTCCTAATTTAAGAATTTTATCAGGATCCTTTTTTTGAATTTCACTGCCATTTAATAGTACTTTCCCTTTTCTAGGATCTATTGCTCCACTGATAGTTTTTAAGATTGTTGTTTTTCCTGCTCCATTTGAACCAAGAATAGTTACGATGCTCTCGGGAAAAACTTTAAAACTAATTCCTCTAATCGCCATTATGGGACCATAATAGGTCTCAATATTTTCTACATTTAATAAAGGTTCAGCCATAATTGAGGGATATTATAGTAACTTTTCAGGAATAGGAACTTTTTGATCCAGAAGAATTTGTGCATATGCTTTACCCTGAGGATCATTCCTTAGGCTTGCAGGTCCGCCGCCACCTAACACGTCATTCAATACGAAGTTGATCGCGTAAGAACCCGGTAAATAGTATGTTTCAACGGATCCCTCTAAAAATTTTTTAAAACACTTTGCAACAACATCTCCATTTAAAAAATCACAGATAGCCGGATAGAATTTTTTATCACGACAGATTATGCCGATATTTGCTTTATTTCCTTTATCTCCACTTCTTCCATATGCAACTTGAATAAGTGGTACATCAACAAATTTTTCATTCGTACTGTCAAAAGAAGGTTTTGAAGTTTTTTCAATATTACTTTGATCAAAAGACTCATGTGAAAATATATCAAATCTTTTTTTTGTGTTACCGTCATCTATTTCAATATCTACTTCAGACTTATCTATAAGAAATGAAAACAACCTTACAATTGGTGATGGTTTTGGCCTCCCTCCGACAAAACCAGATAATCCTGGAGGTGTAGCGAGCCCTAATCCTACAGACTCTTTTAACATTATTCCAACCGCCCTAATATCTTGATGCTTTGCAGCAAATTTTAAAACAACCTCACGATTATTTTCATTGGATCCTTGATTACTGTACTGACTATTATCACCCAAAAGTTCAATACTAGTTTCTTCAAAATCAGGAATATTCATCATTCTCATAATCATTCTGGATCGTTCAAAAATTGCCTCTCCAAATGCTTGAGCTTTTTTTGCTGCATCTATACCAACAAAGGAACACAAGTGACCTGCCCTGAAACCATCTGTATACGTTGCACAAACTTTATATTGATTAGATGGAGGGTATCCCAATGCTCCAGATATACTTACAATATCTTTACTAGTTTCTTTAATTTGTACTTGTGAAAAATCACAAATAACATCTGGAAGCTCGTAAGCCTGCGGATTACCGATTTCATATAACATCTGTTCAGCGACCGTTCCAAAACTCACGAGACCTGAACTATTTTTTGATTTAGAACATGTGAAATTTGCGTCCTCTTCAATTTCGACTATAGGATAACCTATTTCATGAAGATTTTTTGTCGACTCTTCCCAATCTGTAAAATTACCTCCTGTACTTTGTGTTCCACATTCAATGATGTGTCCCGCAAGGCTTCCACCTGATAACTTATTATATTCATCTTCTTTCCAACCAAATGAATAAATACAAGCTGCAAGTGTTACTGCGCTATCCACACTTCTGCCAGTTATAACAATATCAGCGCCATCTTGAAGTGCTTTAGCGATTGGGAAAGCACCTAAATAGGCATTTATACTTGCTATATTTTCAATTTTTGGAAAATCAATTTGAGAGTACATTTCTTTTAGTTTTTGATCTGAAAACTTACCTTTTTTTGAAATTAGTTCGTCACCTAAAACAACCGCCACCTTTAAATCAAGTTTAAGTTCTTTTATTAATTCTCTTATGGCTTTAGCGCATGCTTCTGGATTTACTCCACCTGCATTAGACAGGATTTTGATTTTTTGATCTGCAATTTGTCTCAAATTGAGCTTGAGAACACTTGAGACAAAATCTACAGCATAACCTTTCTCAGGATCTTTTGCTCTCGCTCTTGCCATGATGGACATGGTAATTTCAGCAAGATAGTCATAAACAATAAAATCAAGATCATTACCATTTAATAATTGTGGAGTAGCAATAACTGAGTCCCCCCAAAATCCACTAGCGCCACCGATTCTAATCTTTTTATTCATAAACAGTGAATTATATATAAAATAAGAGAAATAATATAAAAAAATTAATATTTAAAGTATGAGCTTTGTAGCTGCTGTAAAAAATGCATTCATAAAATGTTTTGATTTTAAAACACGATCATCCAGATCAGAATTTTGGTATTTTTATATCTTTACCACCATCATGGGCTTCATTGGATTACAAATTGATCAAATATTTCAGTTAAAAATAATGGGACTACAGTTTGATAATATCAATGGGACTGTAATTTTAGGTCCATTATATATATTTTTTTATTTTCTATTTTTTATACCATCATTAGCTCTTTATGTTCGAAGGCTTCACGATATAAATCGTTCTGGTTGGTGGTTATTAATCGTTCTAATTCCATTTATTGGGCTAATAACTTTGATATTTTTCTTTTGTTTAAAGGGTTCTAAAAATCGTAATGATTTTGGAGAAATGCCAACATAGTTTTTTTTGAATTTCAAAAAAAATTTAGTCAAAAAATACAATAAAGAATTTACAAGTATTTAATTTATATGTCTGTATCCACTTCTATAGTAGATTAACGGTTTCTTATCTTCGTTGGTTTGAAGTGTTTCTACTTTACCAATAACAAGAACGTGATCAGCAATATCTAATTGTTGAAATACAGTAAGTTCGATTACTCCTAGTGAATTATTAATTATAATATTTCCTTTTTCAGAAATGTGATGTTGAGTTTTTGATACTTTATTTTCATCTTTTGTTGCAAACAGTTTTGATATTTCTTCCTGATCACTTGAAAGTATATTAATTGCAAACCTATTATTTTTCAAAAACTCCACATGGTCTGTTTCAGTTTTATAAATATTAAAAATTATAAGTGGGGGTTCAAGACTAAGTGAAGCAAATGAATTTATGGTAAATCCACTTGAGTGAGATGTTGCTACAGCTACACCTGTTGCAAAAGAGCCAAACGCTCTCTTTAAATCATCTTTATGAAAATTATCAGACATGATTGTTTATTTAAAATAACAGTTATACTAAAACTGACTTAAGTAAAGAGATGTATCCTTGCTTAATTTCCATTCTCTTATCATATTGCTTTTCAACAAGCATTCTATGAGCATCCTTGAGTTTATAACAAGGAATAAACATTAAGAGATGGTGTTCTAGATGATAATTTACATAATAAGGAGCAACTAATGCTCGCTCAATAAATCCTGCATAAGTTGTTCTTGCATTATTAAAATCATCACTATCATGAGGTACACCAGCATGCTCAGCAATATTACGTATTCTTAAGAATAGTTGAAAAAAAGTAAACAGAGGCAATAACCAGAAGGCAAGATAATACCACCAACTACCAATCATTGTCATTATTATTAGTATTGCTAAATTTGAAAATAAAATTCCATACAATGTATTAGTTGACTTAAAACCTGAAATTCTTTTTCCATCATTTTTATCAATATCTGTTTGCAATAGAGTTTTAAAAATTAATTCATATCTTTGAACAATGCCCGTTATACCAAAAATGTCCCTTAGCGCTTTTCTTAGAAAACTTAACTTGCTTACTGGAAATGGTTTTGACAAACTGAGATCTGGGTCATCTTCAAGCTGTGTATTTCTATGATGAGCTAAATGATAATGACGATATCCGTAAGTATCTAACCAAACAGGAAAAGCACAGATCCACTGAGATAGTCTATCATTACTTTTTGTATTATTTACTATCAAACCATGAGCGCCCTCATGCATTAATATTGCTAATCCTAATTGTCGACCTGCAATGATTAAAACTGCAATAAAAAAAGTTAAGACATTAGGAAATAAAGAAAATAAGAAGACAGTTAAAAAGACTACAGTCCATGCATGAAATAATAATGATATTCCTCTAATATCACTTTTTTCACGAAGCCACTGAATTTGTTCTTCTTCTAATATTTCAGATGGTTTAATGATGGGTGTAAATTTTTTAGTCATCTGATGTAATATATATTTTTTTACAAAGTTTCACATTATTTTTGAATAACCTCAATATTTCAATAACTTAAGAAAATCTGGCGCTTTTTATTTAGTCTAATTTCTATCCTAGTTTTGCATCACAGATAAAATATCATTTTCTTTTTTATAAGGAGAATTTAATGAAAAATATATTAAAGGCTTTATGCCTCTCAATTGTTCTCATGACATTTTCAACTATACCATCAAAAGCATTTATTATGGATGTTTGGGAATTAAGAGGTGTCACAGGAGAAGAAGTATCTGAAGCTACTATTGCTTTTAAGGAAAAAGCAATGGCAGGTGGTGCAAAATACACTGCATTTAGATCATCTACAAAAGTTAGAGGAGATGATACACTTGATACAACATTTGTTCACGCATATTACGATAGTTATGAAGATCAAATGGCTACACAAGTACTCGTTGGTCAAAACCCTGATTGGTTTGCAAGTACGTACGGTGAGTTAGACTTTACAGATGTTGACAATATCACTTGGGCTAATGATCTTCCAGTTGGTGAAGTTGCAGCAGGCCAAACGGTTGCTTATGCAATGGTTGAAATTACTAGTGGTATCAATTTCCTTTTAAACTTTCCAGAAATGCAAAAGAAAATGCAAGAATTAGGTGCACCAGTACAAGTTGCGTCAGCAAGTTGTGCATTGTGTGGTGCTGAAGTACTCCCAACTAATGCTATGGTTTATTTCTCAGCAGCTAATCCAGTCGATATGGGTAAAGGATTAGATATATTTGCGAGTGATGAGATGCAGAGATGGATGTTTTCT
>ENA-OSEY01001858-OSEY01001858.1-marine-metagenome-genome-assembly--contig:-NODE-1858-length-14100-cov-3.511089_pt1 | contig 14100 bp, 14 predicted proteins | sample MGYA00248465_ERZ534230 | MGnify/ENA primary metagenome ERZ534230 (study PRJEB26409, sample SAMN06344110) | marine metagenome | isolation source: Sea water from surface | place: Atlantic Ocean:Southern...
CTACACGACGCTCTTCCGATCTTTAAAAGAAAAGAATTTTAAATTAGCTATACTCTCAAACGGAACCCCTTCACTTCTAGCTCAGTTAGTAAAAAGTAATAACATAGATAATTTATTTGATGATTTATTTTCTATTGAAGAGGTTGGAATTTATAAACCAGATGCTAAAGTTTACGATCTACCAATAAAAAAATATAAGATTGAAAAAAATCAGGTTGCATTCTTAAGTGCAAATACCTGGGATGTCTCTGGTGGAGGAAATTATGGTTATCAATCTATTTGGGTAAATCGAAATAATAATATTTTTGACATTCTTGACTATAAACCTATTAATCAAATTAAAAATTTGAGTGAAATTATAAATTTAATTTGAAAAATAAAAAAATAATATTGAAAATCAAAATATAAAGATTATTAAAGATAAATGAAAAATATTGAAGTAAGTAAAATTATTGACCCCATTCCAGCCTCTGATGGTGCAGGAGTAAAATTAAAAAGAAGTATTGGTGTTGAACCAAATTATTTTGATCCTTTTTTGATGTTAGATGAATTTGGTTCTGAAAATAGCGATGATTATGTTGCTGGTTTTCCACCACATCCTCACAGAGGAATTGAAACAGTTACTTATATGCTTGCAGGCGACTTTGAGCATGAGGACAGTACTGGCGGAAAAGGAAGGATGACTGCTGGTGATGTTCAATGGATGAAAACAGGAAGTGGAATTATTCACTCTGAAATGCCAGCAATGAAAGAGGGTAAACTTCACGGATTTCAATTATGGATTAACATGCCTGCAAAATTAAAGATGAGTAAACCAGAATATATTTATATTGATGCAGATAAAATGAGTCTTCATAAAGATAATGACAAACAAATTAAAGTTATAGCAGGTAAATTTAAAGAAGCCGAAGGACCAGTTAAAGGGCATAATGTTGAACCAATTTATTTTGATGTTGAATTAAAAAAGGATAAAAAATTTAATTTTAATCTACCCTCAACACATAATACATTTGTCTACTTAATTAACGGTGAAATAAAGATTGGTGAAAAGAAACATGAAAAAGTTAAAGATAGCACTTTAATCTTACTCTCAAGAGGTGAGAGTTTAAATATTAAAGCACAATCTAATGCGAAGTTCTTAGTTATTTCAGGGAAACCTATAAATGAAGAAATAGCTAGAGGTGGACCATTTGTAATGAATACTAAAGCAGAGATCTTACAAGCTGTTCAAGATTATCATAATGGTACATTTGTAAAATAAATTATGAAATCAATTCAAATAGATAGATTTGGTGGACCAGAAGTTTTAGTTATTAAGGATGTTGAGATAGCTAAGCCTGGACCAAAAGAAGTTTTAATTAAAAATCTATCAATCGGTCTTAATTTTATAGACATATATCATCGAACAGGCCTCTACCCTATTCCATTACCAAGTGGGATAGGACTTGAGTCATGTGGCGTAGTCGAAGAGATCGGATCTGAGGTAAAGTTATTCAAAATCGGTGATAGAGTAACACACGCCTCGATGCCTATTGGAGCATATTCGGAAAAACAAATAATGCCTGAAGAAAAATTAGTTTCTGTCCCTGATGGAATTTCTGATGAAGTAGCATCTTGTATTACATTAAAAGGAATTACTGCAGAATATCTATTACATAGGGCTTATCAATTAAAAAAAGGTGATAAAGTTTTATATCATGCTGCTGCAGGTGGGCTTGGTCAAATTTTATGTCCATGGGCTAATTCTTTGGGTGCTGAAGTAATTGGAACTGTTGGTTCAAAAGCTAAAGAGGAAATAGCTAAAAAGAATGGTTGTCATCACGTAATTAATTATTCTGAAAAAAACTTTGTTGAAGAAGTTGAAAAAATTGTTGGTAAAAATGGAATTGATGTAGTCTATGATGGTGTCGGAATTAAAACTTTTAAAGGGTCAATCGAAACATTAAAAATTAGAGGAATGATGGTAGCATTTGGGAATGCTTCAGGCTATGTAGATACTATCGATGTTAAAAAAGATATAAATGCGAAAGGACTTTTTTTTACAAGACCATCTATTGCTCATTACACCGTAAAAAGAGAAGAGCTTGAAGAGTCGGCAAAAAAAGTTTTTGATGCAATTTTATCAAAAAAGTTTAGTGTTGAAATTTCAAAAAAATATTCTCTTAAAGATGCTGCTCAAGCTCATAAAGATTTAGAGGCCAGATTATTAATGGGTCCGGCTGTAATAATACCTTAATCTACTTTTACATCCATATCAGACATATGTAGCTTAAGAGCATTTGTTGATATATGAATTTCTCTTATAAAAAAAATAATTGAGATAATCATAGATAGGCAACAAGAACCAAAAATTACTCTTGCAACAAAAACTTCAGCCAAATATAGAGCAAATACTGTTAACATATTAAATAAAAATCCAAAAGCTGCAAATAGAATTGTCCATCTCAAAAGACTGATTCTTGAGCTAAGATTCAAAAATTGTTTCTTCCATTCTGGAGGAATATGTTTTTCATAAACATGTTCATCGTGTAATTTTCTAATCAAATTACTGAGTGTGTGAAATCTATTACTGTACACGCCCATTAATAAGGGAATTGCTGGAAACATTAAAGCTGTTACCGTGTAATCTATATTCATACGAATCAGTTTGATTATCAATCTTGCCTTTGTTATTTACAAGTAAATTTTTATGCACCAAATAAATTTATTTATTGAATTAACAAGATTAAAAAGACCAATAGGCTATATGCTTCTTTTTTGGCCATGTGCTTGGGGGCTTACTATAGGTTTTGATTTTTCTAAACAAAAAGAAACTTACTTCTTTTATTTGTTGTTATTTTTTTTAGGTGCAGTTCTTATGAGATCAGCGGGATGTATAGTTAATGATATCATAGACAGAAAATTTGATAGAAAAGTTTTTAGAACTAAAGATAGGCCTATCGCGTCTGAAAAAATATCAGTTAAATTAGGATTGATATATGCAACAATCTTATGTTTATTAGCATTTTGTGTATTAATTAATTTTAATTTTTTTTCTATTTTATTAGCTTTAGGGTCAATGCCTTTAGCATTCACATACCCTTTAATGAAAAGATATACTTACTGGCCACAACTTTTTTTGGGTATAACATTTAATTATGGTTTAATCCTTGGTTGGACTTCAATTACAAATGAAATAAGTTTAATTCCTTTGATCTTTTATTTTGGGGCCATATTTTGGACACTTGGATATGACACGATTTACGGATTTCAGGATATCAAAGACGATGAAATTATTGGATTAAAATCAACTTCAATAAAATTTAAAAATAACCCATTTTATTTTTTATTTTTATGTTACACAATATTCTCTTTCTCATTAATCATTATTGGTATTCAAATGGGATTTAATAAATTTTATTATATATATTTAACTATAATTTTCTTTCAAATGTTTTATTTGCAATTAAAAAATCTTGAAATAAAGAATGCTAACAGTTGCTTCAATGTTTTTAAATCTAATAATATTTTAGGTGCTTTAGTTTTAATAGGATTAATCATCGGCAAGGTGTACTAATGAATAATATAACAATACTTAAAAGATTATATAGAGATTATACAAAAAGATATCTTAATAAAATTTTAATATCTGTTTTTTTTTCTATTATATTAGCTGCAAGTACCTCCTCTGTTGCTTATTTACTTGATCCTGCAATCAAAGAATTGTTTATAAACAAATCCCAAAATTTGATTATATTAATTCCTGCTCTTATTATTTTAGCATTTATTATTAAAGGTGCTTCATTGTATTTAGCCAAAGTAATAATGATAAATGTATCTGAAGAAGTTAGAAAAGATATTCAAACAGATATGTTTGCATCTTTAATCAAAGCAGATACCCAATTAGTAGATAACAAGCACTCGGGTAAATTTATTGGAAATTTAATGAATGATGTAAATATGATTGTTAATTTAATTAGTACAGCCATTTTAAATTTATTCAAAGATAGCCTTACTTTAATTGGATTATTATCGGTCATGTTTTATCAAAATTGGAAACTGTCCCTAATAGCAATAATAATGATACCTTTAGCAAGTTTTGCAGCTAGGACTCTTGGAAAAAGAATTGGAAAAGTTTCAACTCAACAAATGCAAAGAGCTGGATTATTAACATCCTACCTAATTGAAATCTTCAAAAACCACAAATTAATTAAAATTTTTCAAAAAGAAAACTATGAAAAAAAAAGAGCTAATGATCTTATTCATACACTAAAAGAAGCATCCAGAAAAATTAATATTGTTTTTGTAAGAGCTTCTCCAATAATGGAGTCTCTTACAGGTATTATGATTGCCTTAATCATATTTATTTCAGCAAAATTAGTCATTAATGATGAATTAGAAGTAAGTAATTTTTTTTCTTTTTTAGCTGCTATGATGCTCGCTTATCAGCCGGTAAGGTCTCTAGCTACATTGAATATTGCAGTTCAGCAGGGATTATCAGGTGCAAGAAGAATTATACCAATAATAGATGATGAAAATGAGATTAAAGACTCAGCGGGTGCAAAAGATTTAATTATAAATAATGGACAAATAGAGTTTGAAAAAGTTGAGTTTAATTATCTCTTAAACGAAAGACAGATACTTAATACTATAAATTTAAGTATACCCGGAAGAAAAATGACTGCACTTGTAGGTCAAAGTGGTGCAGGTAAATCAACAATATTAAATCTTATTCCTAGATTTTATAATGTTATGGGAGGTGATATTAAGATTGATAACCAATCAATTTATAGCTCAACAATATTTTCTTTAAGAAAAAATATTTCTTTGGTAAGTCAAGATACTACATTATTTGACGATACAGTTCGCAATAATATCGCCTACGCAAATTTAGATGCTACTCAAGAACAAATAGAAGAAGCTGCAAAATTTTCTTTTGCTGACGAATTTATAGAAAAATTACCAAATAAATATGATACTTTAATCGGAGAAAATGGCGTTAGATTGTCTGGTGGAGAAAAACAAAGACTTTCGATAGCTAGAGCAATACTGAAAAAAAGTTCAATAATCTTATTAGATGAAGCTACTTCATCATTAGATGCAGAGACTGAAAATAAAATTCAAAAGGCAATTAGTTTTCTTACTCAAGGAAAAACAACAATTGTAATTGCTCATAGGCTTTCAACAATACTCAATTCTGATAAAATCTATGTTATTGATAAAGGTAGTGTAATCGGGGAAGGTCGTCATGATGATTTATTGCTATCTTCAGATGCGTACAAAAATTTTTACGAAAAACAAGTTAAAAAGTCGTAATGCTAATAGTTTATAGAATATTAATAAACTTTATATTTATATTATCACCAATAATTTTAATTATAAGATTATTAAAAAAAAAAGAAGATATAAAAAGATTCAAAGAAAAATTTTGTTTTTTTTCTAAAAGAAGAAGGAGTGGAAAAATTGTTTGGTTTCACGGTGCAAGTGTAGGAGAATTACAAAGCGTTGTACCTATTTTTGAAATTTTAGAGAAAAATAAAAAAATAAACCAAATATTAGTGACATCTAATACCCTGAGTTCTGCAAAAGTTATTGAAAAACTAAAATTAAAAAAAGTTACTCATCAATTCTATCCTATAGATACAAACTTTTTATCAAAAAAATTTATCAGTTATTGGAAACCATCATCTGTGTTTTTTATAGACTCAGAAGTATGGCCTAATATGGTTAAAAATTTAAAAAATCAAAAAATACCCATAATGCTTTTGAACGGGAGAATAACAAAAAAAACATTTAATAGATGGAAATTATTTCCTAAGTTATCAAAAAAAATCTTTAGTAATTTTGACTTATGCTTAGCTTCAAGCAAAGAATCTAACTATTATTTAAAAAAACTAGGAGCTAAAAAAACAAAATTTTTTGGAAATCTAAAATTTGCTCAATCAGAAAATGAAAAAATAATGATTAATAAAAAACTTAAAAATGTTATCACCTCTAGAAAATCTTGGTGTGCATCAAGCACTCATGCCAGTGAAGAAATATTCTGTGCAAAAATACACATTCAATTAAAAAAAAAGTATCCAAATTTATTAACTATTATTATTCCAAGACATATTGAAAGATCAGAAACAATATTTAATGATTTAAAAAATATGAATTTAAAAACATATCTTTTTGAGTCTAATGATAAAATAGGATCTGATGCTGAAATTATTATTATAAATTCATATGGAAAAACAAAATCTGTATATAGCATCTGTAAAAATATTTTTTTAGGAGGCTCACTTATTAATCATGGTGGTCAAAATCCTCTCGAAGCAACAAGATACGGATGTAATATTATGCATGGCCCTCATGTCTCAAATTTTAGAGAAATATACAAATTTTTAAAAATGAAAAAAATATCTTATCAAACAAATAATGAGCTAAAAACAATAAACAAATTATATCAACTATTTGCGAGAAAAAACAACTCAGTCAAGAAACAAAAACAATTAAGTTTAATTGGAAAAAAAATTCTAAATTTTACATGTAAAGAAATTGATCTATTATTATAGGATGCAATTTATTAAACCAAAATTTTGGGATTTAAAAAAACCAAATTTGCTATCTTATTTACTCTTGCCTTTCACAATTCCTGTTAGAATAAATAATGTATTACTGGACCTTAAATCTAAAAAAAAAGATCAAAGGATAAAGACAATTTGTGTAGGAAATATATACGTTGGAGGAACAGGCAAAACACCAACAACTATAAAACTTTATCAACTTTTAAATCAACAGGGATATGAAGTTGTAACTGCAAATAAAAATTACAAAAAACATTTGGATGAAAAAATTATTTTAGAGAAAAAAACTGAAACTATATCCTCAAAAGATAGAAAAGAGATAATAGATAAGGCAATTTCAATGAAAAAAAAAATATTAATTTTTGATGATGGGCTTCAAGATAAGAAAATAAGTTATGATATTGAATTTGTTTGTTTTGATCAAAAAAATTGGCTAGGTAATGGTTTATTACTGCCTTCGGGACCTTTAAGAGAGAAAATTAAAAGCCTTAAAAAATACAGTTGTGTTTTCTTGAAAAAAAATGGAGAAGATATAAGTAACAAAATTCAACTAATTAAAAATATTAACCCAAATATTAAAATTTTTTATACACATTTTGAACCACTAAATATTGACCAATTTGATAAATCAGAAAAATACTTAATATTTTCAGGCATAGGTAATCCTAATGATTTTAAGAGTCTTTTAATAAAAAATAAATTAAATATTATTGATGAAATAATATATCCAGATCATTACATGTATAATGAAAGTGACATAATCAGGATAAAAAAACACGCGAATAATTTAGGTGCTAAGATAATAACAACAGAAAAAGATTATGTTAAAATTTCACATTTAGATAAAGAGGATATCAATCTTCTAGAGGTTGATCTAATCATTGAAAATGAGAAAGAATTGACTGATTTTATTAAAGAAAAATTTCATGAATAATTTAAAATATTTTATTCAATATATTGTGATAATCTTTTTATTATCTATCTTTAGATTACTAGGAATAAAGTATGCAAGAATACTATCTGGAAAGATTTTTACTTTTATTGGACCATTATTTAGGTCTAATAAATTAAGTCATAAAAATTTATTAAAAGCATTTCCAAAATCAAACTTAGATGAGAGAAAAAAAATTTTAAAAAAAATGTGGGCTAACTATGGATATATATTTTCAGAATATATATTTATTAAAAATTTTAGAAATGATAAAAACTTAATAATAGAAAACCAAAATTATTTAGAAAAAATTATAAAAGATTCGCAACCTGTTATTTTTATCTCAGGCCATTTTAGTAATTTTGAATTAATGGCAATGCACTTAGAAAAATCTGGAATAGATTTAGCAGCAATCTATAGGCCATTAAATAACAAATATCTGAATGGTGTTATGGAAAAAATTAGAGAGAGATATATATGTAAAAAACAAATCAAAAAAGGCATTTCAGGAACTAAAGATTTACTCAAAAGTTTCAAAGAGGGAACCTCAATAGCACTAATGATTGATCAAAGAGTTTCTGAGGGTATTAAATGTAATTTTTTTAATGCCGAGGCATCTACAACAACTATTCCAGCTCAATTTGTTAAAAAGTTTGGTGCAAAAGTAGTTCCTATCTACATAGAAAGAATTAAAAACGATAATTTTAAATTAGTTATTCATGAACCTATATCTTTCTCAAATAATGATACAGTTGACTATATAACTTTAACATTAAATAAAATTCTTGAAAAAATGATAATTAAAAATCCTGAGCAATGGATATGGACCCATAATAGATGGAAATAGCTTATTTATTTTCTCTCTTAATTGAAGCTTCTATATAAGAGAAATAAGGCTCCTGTAATTCTACATTCCAATAATTTAATTTTTCAATCGGAATTTTTTTTCCTGATATAGCACAAATTACATGATCACCGCTCTGAATAACTTCAAAATTATTTGGTAAATATTTTAATTTAGCTAATTTTTTTAACATTTTTAGTTTATATATTGTTATATGAAAGTTGGAATAGTTGGAAGTGGTGGAAGAGAACATGCTCTTTGTGCTATATTAAGAAAATCTAGTAAAATCAGTGAAATTTTTTGTTTTCCGGGCAATGCTGGAACTTCCACTATCGCCCAAAACATAGATTTAGATGCAAATAATTTTGAAGATCTTAAGAATTTTATACTTAAACAAAAAATTGATTTAATGATAATCGGACCAGAAAAACCATTAGTTGAGGGGATTGTTGATTATTTTGAAAAACATAAGATTAAAGTTTTTGGACCAAATAAAATTGCTGCCCAATTAGAAGGATCAAAAATATTTACTAAAAAAATCTGTCAAAAATATAAAATTCCAACTGCAAAATTTGGTATTTTTCAAAATAAAATTGACTCAAAAAAATATTTAGAAGGTTGGAACTATCCCGCTGTAATTAAAGCTGATAATTTAGCTTCTGGAAAAGGTGTTTACATATGTAATAATCAAAAAGAGTCAGATACAGCGATAAATGAAATATTTGATGGAAAATTTGGTGAAGCTAAAAATATTCTAATTGAAGAATTTCTTGAAGGTGAGGAAATGAGTTTTTTTATAATAAGTGATGGTAAAACATTTAAATGTTTTGGTACTGCACAAGATCATAAAAGAGTTTTTGAGGGTGACAAAGGAAAAAATACTGGAGGCATGGGTGCTTATTCTCCATCAAGGCTAATTTCTGAAGAATTAGAGGAAAAAATTCTTAAAAAAATAATCAAACCCACAATATTAGGATTATCAGAACTTAACTCCAATTACAGGGGATTTTTGTATGCTGGATTAATGATTGTAGATAACGAACCATATCTAATCGAGTATAATGTAAGAATGGGAGACCCTGAGTGTCAAACTATTCTTCCAAGACTTAAATCTGATTTAGTGAAAATTATCAATTCTTGTTGTGATGAAACTTTAGATAAAACATTAATTGAATGGGAAGATAAAAAAAGTTTATGTGTAGTTCTTTGTGCAAAAGGCTATCCTGACTCTTTTCAAAAAGGTAAAGAAATTCCAAACCTTAGTAATATTTTATTAGATACTGGCGATTATTTATTTCACGCTGGAACAAAAAAAAAAGATAACAAAATAATTGTTAATGGCGGAAGAGTGTTAAATTTTGTGTCAGTTTCTAATGATTTTAAAACTGCAAGAGAGAAAGTACATAAGATTATTGAAAAAGTAAATTGGACCGATGGATTTTATCGAAAAGATATCGGTTATAAAGTAATCAATTAATGAGAATTATCGCTGGAATTTTCAAAGGACGAAAAATACTTCTGCCAGTTGATAAATCAACTAGACCACTTAAAGATATGGTAAGAGAGTCAATATTCAACATCTTAGAGCACTCAAAATTGACTGATAATAAATTAAAAAATTTGAATGTTTTAGACTTATACTCTGGAATAGGATCTTTTGGTCTAGAATGCTTATCTAGAGGGGCAAGGAAAATTTTTTTTGTTGAAAAGCATAATCCAACTCTAGAAATATTAAAAAAAAATATTAAAACTCTAAATTGTGAAAACAAATGTCAAATAATAGAAAATGATGTAACTAAACTAAAAGAATTTTCTAAAATTTCAAATCATAAATTTAATTTATTTTTTTTAGATCCACCTTTTAAGGATAAGAATGTAAGTTCAATTATAGACCTTATTCATGATATGAAGATTGTAGATAAAAAAGGTATAATTATTATTCACAGAAATAAAGATACCGAGGAAAAATATAATGAAAAAATGAAATTAATAAGAATAGAAAACTACGGAAAATCAAAAATAATTTTTAATCAATTTGTGGATTAGTTTATAAAAGTATTTTTTTTGTATCTGTTTTTATAAGTTCGACAGCAGGTTGATTATAGGGGTTTATATTCAATAATTTTCCTAACAAAATAGTTTCAAGAATAAAAAAAGTGAATAATTCTCCTAAACTTTTTTCGTTTCTTTTATTTAAATGAAAACTTCTAAACGGAATATTTTTCTTTTTAAAAACTTTCTGTGTAGCTAAAAATTGTGCTTCACGTATTTTAAAAACATTTTTATTCTTTAGATAATAATGAGAATTTAAAACATCTTTATTTACAATTTTGTCACTCGACTCATTCCTTACAAAAAAAAATGTAAAAAAGCTGTTTCTGTTCCCATCCAAGTAATATTGCATTAAACTATGATTATCTCTGGGCATACTTGAAATAACTGGTAATAATCCTTTGCCTTTTTTACCTAAACTTTCTGCAACTAATTGTTGATACCAACTAAATAAATCGTATGAGTTTTTATCATAATTTAAAATTATAGAATTATATCTTTTTTTTTTTATTAATTCATGGATATTTGCGACGTTTAAAATCAAAGAATTCATAAAATTTTTGTTTTTGATTAAATTATTAAATTGTCTAAATTTTTTTTGTTTAAGACCCATCAATTCTGCAGGTAACATTCCAACTTCTGACAATACAGAATATCTGCCACCTATAAAATCATTATGATGTATTACTTCAGCTTTTAATTTTTTTGCTAATGTCATTAAATAACTTTTCTGATTTTGTGTGATGAAAATATTCTTATGATTTTTTTTTACTAGAATATTTGCATTAGTTATTGTTTCTAAGGTATTTCCTGATTTAGAAATAATCAAATTTAAAAAACTTTTCTTATTTTTAATTTTGTCATTTTTTGGCTCAAGAGAATCTACAAAAATAAAGTTTTTTTTGATTTTGTCTTTTAAAAAACTATAAATTGCTCGAGCACCTAATGTTGAGCCTCCCATGCCAATTAATTTAATTTCTGAATATTTTTTTAACTTTAAAATTATACTATTTGAATATGAATTTTGATATGAGCTAGTTAATGATCGAATAATCTGATTTTCTTTTGAAGTAAGATCTTTCAATAATTTAAATAGTCTTATATTAACCTTTTTTTTTTTAAAATTTTTAAAATAAATGGCTTCTGTTATCTTCATCTATTTTTAATTTTTTCTAAAACTGAGGACTCAATATTTGAAGTTCCTGTAGTTTTAGATGATTGACTCTTTGTTGAGTCATCTTTACTCAATAAATCTTTTATATCGCTTGTCTCATCTTCATTTTTTTGTTCAATTTTACTACTGTCTGGTGAAGGTAGATCGCCAAAAGTTGGAGGAAGCACTAACGGATTTTTTTTTTCAACTAAAAACTCATCTGCGTTAGATCTTTTTTTTTGGGTAAGGCCATCTTTTGCTGCCTGACAAGCACTTAAAAAAATAATTATTACACAAAATAAAAATAACTTATTCATTAATTCTTTTATTAAAAAATTCATAATATATTAATAAAATTACGCCCACAGAGATAAATATATCAGCAACATTAAATATAAACCAATTAAAATTATTAAAATGTAAATCAATAAAATCTGGTACAGAAGCATAAACCAATCTATCGAAAATGTTTCCTAAAGAACCTCCAAAAATCATCATAAAGGCAATTTTTTCTAAACCTTTTGTTTTAATTATCATCAAAAGAATAATAATAGTTACTAAAATAATAATAATTGTCAAAAAGTTGTAATATAATTTTTGATCAAATGAAAGTAAACCAAACGCTATTCCTTCATTCCAAATTAAATTAAAGTTCAAAAAAGATGTAACTTTGAAACCATACTCCCCGTATGTATCTAAAAAATTAATTGCTAAAAGTTTGCTTATTCTATCAATAATAAATATTAAAATTACTATGGAGAAATTAAATAAATGTTTTTTTAACATATTTATTTACTTGATGTGATGCCTCTCACATGGTGTGTTGCTTATCTTCCAACAAACAGGGCATTTTTCTCCCTTTGCTTTTGTTGTTTCAACTATAATTTCATCACTATTATTTTTTTCAATTCTAACTGAAGAAGTAATACATAGTTCTGCTAAGTCTATTCCATCTAAAAACTTTTGATTATTTTCACTTAATTTTATTACTAATGCTGCTTCTAAACTTGATCCAATAACCTTACTTGCTCTTTTTTCCTCAATACTTAAGTTGCAAACATCTCTAATCTTAAGTAATTTTTCCCACTTTAAACTTAACTTAGAATTTTCAAATTTTTTAGGAATATTCAAAAAATTTTCTAAATGAACACTTTTTTTATCTTTAGAAACAAGCTGATAAATTTCCTCAGTTGTGAATGACAAAATTGGAGCAAACCATCTAATTAAAGAATTTAAAATTACATTCAACAACAGCAAAGTTGATTTTCTTTTTTTTGAGTCTTTTGGATCACAATATAAAGTGTCTTTCCTTATATCAAAATAAAAAGCTGATAGATCTACTGTGCAAAAATTTAATAACTCTTTATAAAGATTATGAAAATCATAATTCTTAAAATATTCAATAAAATTTGAATTTAATTTGTAAATCTTGTGAAGCATCAGCTGTTCTAATTCTGGTAATTCATCTGCTTGAAGTTTTTCAAGTTCTAAATTTTCATATTTGTCATTTAAATTTCCAAGAAGATATCTAAATGTATTTCTAATTTTTCTATATGACTCAGCGTGTTGATCTAATATTGAATAATCTATTCTTAAATCTTCTGCATAATTTGATGATGCTACCCATATCCTTAAAATATCAGCACCATATTTTTTTAAAATATCTTCAGGAGCAATTACATTTCCCAAAGATTTAGACATTTTCAAACCCTTACCATCTACAACAAATCCATGAGATAAAATCGTTTCAAATGGTGCTCTGCCTCTAGTTCCACAAGACTCTAATAATGATGAATGAAACCAGCCTCTGTGTTGATCTGAACCCTCTAAATACATTGATGCAGGCCATTTTAAATCATCTCTTTTTTCTAAAACAAATGAATGGGTAGAACCACTATCAAACCAAACCTCAACAATATCACTTAATTTTTCATAATCTTCAGCTTTATATTTGTTGCCTAAAAATCTTTGAGGATCATCTGAAAACCAACAATCAGAGCCTTCTTTTTCGTAAATAGTTGCAATATTTTCTATTACTTCATCATCAATTAAAATTTCTTTTGTTTTTTTGTTAACAAAGATTGGAAGAGGTACACCCCAAACTCTTTGTCTGGAGACACACCAATCAGGTCTTGTTTCTATCATTGATTTTAATCTTTCCTTACCTTTACTTGGATAAAAAGTGGTTTCATCAATAGCCTTTAATGCTTTATCTCTTAATTTATGACTTTCCATTGAAATAAACCATTGTGGAGTAGCTCTATGTACAAGTGGTGCCTTAGACCTCCATGAGTGTGGATAAGAATGAACCAACTCACCATTAAATAATAAATTTTTTTGTTCTCTAAGTTTTTCAATTACAATAGGATTTGCTTTAAAAATATGAATTCCTTCAAACAATTTTACATTGTTTGTATATTTTCCATCTCCATCGACTGTTTCTATTGCTTTAATACCGTTATTCAAACAAAGATTAAAGTCATCAGGTCCATGACTAGGTGCGCAGTGAACTACTCCAGTTCCTTGCTCGATAGTTACAAATCTAGCTTCTAGTATCGGGATATCATGATCA
>ENA-OSEY01001859-OSEY01001859.1-marine-metagenome-genome-assembly--contig:-NODE-1859-length-14097-cov-14.840157_pt1 | contig 14097 bp, 10 predicted proteins | sample MGYA00248465_ERZ534230 | MGnify/ENA primary metagenome ERZ534230 (study PRJEB26409, sample SAMN06344110) | marine metagenome | isolation source: Sea water from surface | place: Atlantic Ocean:Southern...
GCAATCATGCCCTCACAAAAATGAAACCATTGAAGATAATAAGGATATTCAGGAGAATCTACGCTTGGTTTCAGTCCACCATTTTTATGTTTCTCGAGGACATAATCAATAATGGCACCTGATTCATATATGCTCACATCTCCATCCTCAAGAACCGGAATTCTTCCAAGGGGATGTCTTTTTCTATGCTCATCAGATTTTAGTGCTTCTGGATGAAATGGCATTGAATTTAACTCGTAAGGTAATTCTAGTTCTTCAAGCAACCAAAGAACTCTTTCTGCTCTTGAGGCAGGTGCAAAATGTAGTTTCAGCATAATTATTCTCCCAAAGATTTATTCTTTTATTAAAATTTCCATAAAGTCTGTCACATTAAGGCTCTCTAAATCGTTTTGATCTTCACAAATTTTCATTATTTTTTCAACGCGTTCTGAAGAAAATTGTGTTTTGAGGTTCTCTTCAAATTTTTTGATTAGGACAGGAATTCCCTCTTCCCTTCTTCTTCGATGACCAATTGGATATTCTACTTCTACTTTTTCTGTGGAAGAACCATCTTTAAAAATTATTTGCAGTTCATTCGCAATTGATCTTTTTTCGGGATCCAAATAGTCTTTGGAATAATTTTTGTTTTCCTCGACAAACATTTTATTTCTTAAAGAATCAACTCTTGGATCATTGGCAACATCGTCCTCATAATCTTCGGCAACCAAATCGCCTTTTAACAAACCGATTGCTGTCATATATTGAATACAGTGATCTCTATCTGCAGGATTATTTAATTCGCCTTCTTTACTAATGATTCTAATTGCAGACTCATGAGTTGTAATATTTATTTTTTCTATTTCTTCTAATCTGTCAATTATTTCAGGATGAAGTTTTACTGCAGCCTCAACAGCTGTTTGAGCATGAAATTCTGCGGGGAAGGATATTTTAAATAATACATTTTCCATTACGTAGCTATTAAATTCCTGTGGAACAGAAAGAGATTTTCCTTTGAACAAAACATCTTGAAAACCCCAAGTTGGAGCCGTAATTGCACTTGGATAACCAATTTGCCCTTTTTGAGTAATTAGAACTAGATTCATAGCTCTACTAGTTGCATCACCAGCTGCCCAGGATTTTCTTGGGCCAGCGTTTGGTGCATGCCTATATGTCCTGAGACTTTGTCCATCAACGAATGCTTGTGATAAGGCATCTAGAGCTTGTTCTTTAGACAGGCCCATCAAAAAAGAAATTACTGCGGTTGAAGCAACCTTAACTAACAGAACATGATCTAACCCAACTCTATTGAAACTATTTTCTAAAGCTAAAACTCCTTGAATTTCATGAGCTTTTATCATGGCTGTTAAAACGTCTTTAATTTTTAAAGAATCTTTCCCTGAAGCTAAATTTCTTTGCGACACATAATCAGCGGCAGATAAGATGCCCCCCAAATTATCAGATGGATGCCCCCATTCAGCTGCTAACCAAGTGTCATTAAAATCTAGCCAGCGAATAATAGCTCCTATATCCCAAGCGCCTTTGACTGGATCTAGAACAAATTTAGTCCCGGGAACTCTAACTCCATTAGGTACCGATGTTCCTTCAACGTGAGGACCTAAGAGTTTTTTACAATCTTTAAAGTTTAATGCTAAGAGGCCGCACCCTATGGTATCCATTAAGCAGTATCTTGCTGTTGTGTATGCTTCTGAGCTATCTATATCTTTCTCGTAAACAAACTCAATGATATTTTGAATGATTTCGTCAAAATCTTGACGGACGTTGGATTCAACATTTGATGACATTTTTATACCTGATTAGATTTATCTGTTTTCAATATCAACCCATTCGGCGCTTTCAGGGCCAATGTACTCTTCGCTAGGTCGAATGATTCTATTGTCTGCTCTTTGTTCAAATACATTTGCAGACCAGCCAGTAGTTCTTCCAATGACAAAGAGTGGAGTGAAGATACTGGTTGGAATTCCCAAGTAATGGTACGCAGATGCCATAAAAAAATCGGTATTTGCAAACATGTTTTTTTCTTCGTCCATGATTTTTTCTATTTCTTCAGATACTTGATAAAGCATTTCGTTACCATCTTGAACGCTTAATTTTTTTGCCCATTCTTTAATGACTTTATTTCTTGGATCTTCAGTAGAATAAACTGCATGTCCAAAACCCATGATTTTTTCTTTTTTTGCCAAGAGTTCTAAAACTCCTTTTTTTGCTTCTTCTCTAGAGGAGAATTTCTCAATCATTTCCATTGCAGCCTCATTTGCACCGCCATGCAGAGGACCTCTTAATGTGCCTATGCCAGCAGTAATACAAGAATGTAAGTCAGATAAAGTTGAGGCGCACGTTCTTGAAGCAAAAGTAGAGGCGTTGAAACCATGCTCGGCATAAAGAATTAAAGAAGTATCTAAACATCTAATATGATCCTCAGAAGGCTCTTTGCCGGTCAGTAACGATAGAAATTGTCCGCCAATTGTTTCGTGAGATGTTTCTGTATCAACGCTTATCCCATCATGCGAAAATCTATACCAATAGCAAATAACTGAAGGCAATATGGCTAGAATTCTGTCTGCTGCATCATTTTGGTTTGAAAAATCACCCTCTGGTTCAAGATTACCCAATACAGAACAACCTGTTCTCATAACGTCCATCGGATGAGCAGAGGCAGGAATAAGTTCTAGTGTTTTTTTTAGCTCTTCAGGAAGTTTTCTATTTGAGATGAGCTTTTGTTGGTAGGCTTCTAATTCTGTCTTGTTAGGTAGATGGCCGTATAAGAGTAAGTAAGCGACTTCTTCAAATTTAGCTTTATCAGCTAAATCTTCTATTGCGTATCCTCTGTAAGTTAATCCATGACCTTCTTTCCCAACTGTTGAAAGGGAAGTCTGTCCTGCTACTTGGCCACGTAAACCCGCGCCTTCTAGTTTCTTTGCCATGAATTATTCCTTAGAAAATAAATCGTCTATTTTTTTTTCGTACGTATGATAGTCGAGAATCTCATATAATTCATCTCGAGATTGCATTTTTTCGAGTATTTTTTCTACGTTGCCATCTTCGGAAATGGTTGAATAGACTTCCAGGGCAGCTTTAGACATTGCTCTAAAAGCACTTAAAGGATGAAGAATAATACTTATCCCTGCTTTTTTTAGCTCATCCTTTTTGAATAGAGGAGTCATTCCAAATTCTGTAATGTTAGCTAGAATCGGAACAGAAACTGTATCTGATAAAGTTTTGTAGTCTTCAAGCGATGTTATTGCTTCGGGAAAAAGTGCATTAGCACCCGCCTCAACATATCTTTGAGCTCTTTCAATAGTGCCATTTATGCCTTCGTTTGCAAAAGCATCCGTTCTTGCCATGAGCATAAATTCATCGTCAGTAATTGCATCTCTAGCAGCTTTCATTCTGTCGCACATTTCCTCAGTTGAAACAATTTCTTTGTTGGGTCTATGCCCACATCTTTTTTCTGATACTTGATCTTCAATATGAATTCCAGATGCACCGGCAGAAATCATCTCTTTTGTGGTTTTTGAAATATTTAACGCTGAACCCCACCCCGTGTCGCAATCCACCAAAATTGGAAGATTGCTTATTCCTCTAATTCTTCTTAAGTCTTCCAAAACATTATCTAATGAGGTAAGAGCCAAATCTGGCAAGCCAAACGAGGCATTTGCAACTCCAGCACCAGATATATATAAAGCTTTTATGCCGGTTTTTTTGGCAAGTAAAGCTGAATATGGATTAATAGCGCCCGCAACCGAAAGTGGTTTTTCATTTTTTAAAACTTCAAAAAAAGAGATACTCACTAGATGTGCTCCTCTAAAATTTTCTTCAATTCATTGTGAGAAGATGCTGTAAGGAGATGAGGATATTCTTCCTTTATGTGCTCAGGCGCCTGAAAAAATATTCCCAAATCAGCAGTATTCAACATATTGATATCGTTATAGGAATCTCCGGAAGCAAAAACTTTAAATTTAAGTGATTGCAATGCCTCAATTACCTTTTGTTTGTTATTAGGCTGTCTAAGTTTGTATCCTGTAATTTTATCGTTTTCCACTGTCATGTTGTGGCAAATAATCGAGGGATAGCCTAGCTTTTCTACCAGAGGCCAAGCTAATTCGTAAAAAGTATCAGAAACTATGGTGACTTGAAATTTTGATCTTGCCCAGTCTAAAAATTCTTGAGCTCCATCAAATGGATCTATATCTCTAACTATTTTTTGGATATCGCTTAGTTTAATATTTTTTTCATTTACCACTTTCATTCTTAAAGACATAAGTTCGTCATAATCTTTAAGATCTTGTGTGGTTAACATCAGGTCATCTGAATTAACTTCTTTTGCAAGACATTGCCAGATTTCAGGGATGAGTACTCCTTCAAAATCCAAACAGAGATGCACCATCCTTACCTTCGGATGAGTTTTATGCTTTCAAAAACTTTATCTAAATCTTTTTTAGATTTGGTAGCACAAGCCTTAGCAACAATTTTTTTTGTAAGGTGTGGGGCAAACATATTGATGAACTCAAATAAGTGACTTCTCAGATAAGTTCCTCGCCTAAAGCCCATGTATGTGGTTCCAGAGTCAAAAAGGTGGTTTGCAGGTATTGAAATCAAATCTTTATCTTCTTCTTCATTAAAAGCCATGCTAGCAATAATGCCCACTCCAGTTCCCATTTTTACATAGGTTTTTATTACATCTGCATCTGTTGCAGTGAACACTACATTTGCTTTTAAACCTCTCTCAAAAAAAGCTCTATCCAAATCGTTACTTCCAGTAAAACCAAATACGTATGTGACTATTGGATACTGAGAAAGATCTTTAAGTTTTATTTTAGGTATTGAGGCTAAAGGGTGTCCTTTTGGAACAATGATACTTCTTGACCATTTGTAACAAGGCATCTTGACAAGATTTTCACCCTTCTCTGTTGTTTCTGTCCAAAGAGCTATATCAACTTCTCCTTTCGCTGCCATCTCAACAGATTCATCTGGAGTACATTGATGCATTTGGAAATGAACATTTGGATATCTCTTAACAAATTTATCCACAACTTTGGGTAAAGTGAATTTAGCTTGGGTATGAGTGGTAGCAATACTCAAGGTACCATACTCTTCGTCTGAGAACTCTGTAGCTGCGTGTTTGATGCCATCAACTAAAGCAAGTATTTCTTCAATTTGCTCAAGAATTCTTTCTCCTACAGGAGTTATCGCAACAAGGTGTTTTCCTGATCTTTCAAAAAGCTCTACATCAAGCTCTTCTTCTAAAAGCTTGATTTGCTTACTTATCCCAGGCTGAGAAGTGAATAAGGTTTTAGAAGCTTTAGAAACATTTAAGTTGCTTCTTGCTACTTCTCTGACATATACAAGTTGCTGAAATTTCATCTCTAAGGGTTAATTTACTATATTTCAGTTAATTATAAAAAACTTTATTTTAAACACTTTTTAATAATATATGAAACTATTACAAAAATTATAAATACTGTATATAATTACAGTTATGAAAAACTTAACTAAAAGGCAAACTGAAATTTTTAATTACATTAAAGATGAAATTGAAAATAATGGTTATCCCCCTACCCGTTCAGAGATTTCCAAAACTTTTGGGTTTAAATCACCTAATGCTGCTGAGGATCATTTAAAAGCATTAAAGAAAAAAGGAGTGCTTGATTTAGCTGCTGGAACATCGCGAGGAATTACTCTGTCAAATCAATCATCAGGAATTCCTGTAATTGGCTTGGTAAGTGCAGGAGGGCCTATCCTTGCTGAAGAAAATATAGAAAAAACCATCCCCAATAATCCGGGAATACTTTCCCATGGCATAGATTTTTATTTAAAGGTTAAGGGAGACAGCATGATAGACGTTGGGATTTTTGAAAACGATCTTATTGCGATTAATAAAAATATTCCAGTTAAGACAGGATCAATAGTAGTGGCTAGAATAAATGATGAAGTAACGGTAAAAACACTTACCAAGATTTCAGATTCTCAAGTCATTTTGAGACCTGAAAACTCTTCTTACTCTGATATTGAAGTAAACCCTAAAAAAGATAATCTTATTTTTGAAGGAACATGCGTAGGTCTTTTAAGAGATTTTTCTTAGAGCTTTTTGTATTGATCTATAGAGAAAGCTTCTTTAATTAAGCTATCTTGCTCTGCTTCTTCTAATTTATAAAAATCGTTGGGGCATTCAACCTCCTTTTCACCGCATTTTATAAATTTTACAAATTTAAAGGCTTTCCCAGGCTTTCTAATCTTTATTCCAATTGGTCTTTTATCTTCAGGATGAAAACCCAAGACTCTTAAAGATTTTAAAACAAACAATCTTGTATCTTTATTCTCGTAATCAAGTTCATGCGGATTGTAATAAGAAACTTTAGGATTTTTAGGTTTATCTTCTGGCGGCAGCTTAGATGCTTTATTGAAACCATCAAACTCAGTGTATTCACCAAATCTTCCATTCTTTAAGAAAATCGGAATACCACTGTTTTCTTCTATGAACAATATGTTTTCACCAGAATCTCGTTCTATTAGTTCTACTGCCCTGTTTAAACCAATATCCAAGATATTTTCATCCTCATCTGGACTACCAAATATTTTTTTATCATCTCTCATAGTCCAAACACATGGACCATTAATACTCATATCGGCAAAAATAGGCTCATTCAAATCAGGATGATTGCCTAACTCTTTTGGGAGTTCTTTATAGGTTTCCCAAGTTGTGGAAAAATCAAAAGGTTTCTTTGTCCACTTACATTCAGAACAGCCAACAAAGTAACCAAACTTTCCTTTTTTTAAACTCGTTTGGCTATCGCATTTGGGACAATCCCTAATAATTTTTCCTGCTTCATCTCTAGGAAAAATAACTTCTTCTAGCTCTTCGTTTAGCAAATCTAAAACCTGTCTGGTTTTAAAATTTTCACCATCGTTGAGAGGAATTCCATCAATTTTTTTGCTCAAATAATTTTGAAGCTCTTCCCAGAACTTATCTAATACGTCAGTCCACGAAATACTTCCTTCGGCAATTTTATCCAGTTCTGTTTCTAATTCAGCCGTGAATTTGGTTTCAATAAAAAATTCTTTATAAACTCCACATAAATATGAATTTAAAACTCTACCTAAATCTGAAGGAGCAATTGATTTAGCGCCATAAGCATACTTTTTATCTCTAAGGCCCTTCACAGTTGATGCATATGTCGATGGTCTTCCTATACCAAGCTCTTCCATTTTTTTTATTAAAGATGCTTCAGAATATCGATTTGGAGGAGATGTAAATTTTTGCTCAGAAATGAATTCGGCAAGACTTACATTTTCATTTTCTTTTAAATTTTCTGGAAACTCTATGATTTCTGAAGAATCTTTTTTGGAAAGAGTTTCAAAACCTTCAAAGAGTGTTTTTCTTGAGGAAGCATTGAAAACAAATTTGTCTTCTTTAGAACAAACTACAATTTTTTTTCTTTCATGCTGCGAGTTAGACATTTGACTAGAGAGAGTTCTATTCCAAATTAAGGTATAAAGCTTTTGTTCGTCTTGCCCGAGGTTAATATTTTCTGGATAAGTTTTAATGTTTGTAGGCCTTATAGCTTCATGAGCTTCTTGAGAATTTTTTACTTTAGATTTGTAAACTCTTACTTGGTCAGATAAAAATTTATCACCAAATTTTTCGACAATTACATTTCTAATTTCTTGCAAAGGAGGGGGTCCAGGATTCTCTTCACTGAAGGGTTCTCCCGTATTAGGAGATGTACTGATATTTATCCCGTCTGTTCTTAAGTATGTTATTAAGCCAGCTTCGTAGAGATTCTGAGCCGCTCTCATGGTTCTGTCTGCAGTAAAACCCAAAAAGCTGCTTGCAGTCATTTGTAAAGTTGATGTACGAAAAGGTGGATTTGGAGAGCTGCTCTGAGGTTTTGTTTCAATAGATTTGATAAAAAACTCTGAAGATTTCAATTCAGATTCAATTTCTCTAACATCTTTTTCTGAAGATATGGGATTCTTTTTTAAATCCTCTTGATTGCACTTAATTAGCTCAGCATCAAAAATAAAATCGTTATATTCAAATTTACTAGTTATCGGCCAATACTCTTCTTTAATGTGTTTATCTCTTTCGGTTTCTCTTTCGCAAATTATTCTTAAAGAAGGGGATTGAACTCTTCCAGCAGATTTAGCAGGGGGAGCATGTCTCCATACTAAAGGAGATACTTTAAATCCAATCAGATGATCTAAAATTCTCCTTGCTAAATATGCGTCTACTAAGTCTTGATCAATTTCTCTTGGTGAATTTATAGCTTGCTTTATAGCTGATGAGGTAATTTCATTAAAAGTGATTCTTTTGACTTCTTTATCTTTTAATAATTTTTTTTCAGAAAAATCTGAAAGTAAATGCCACGCAATGGCCTCTCCTTCTCTATCTGGATCCGTTGCTAAATAGACAGTATTGATGGTTTTGCAAATCTTTCTTAATTCTCTGATCGTTTTTTTTCCTTTTTGTGTTTCTTCCCAAGATAAATCCACCCAATTTTCTGGGTTAACCGCGCTTTCATCATCTGGAAGATCTCTTATGTGACCCAAGCAAGCTGCAACTTCCCATTGCTGTTCTGGAAAGTTTTTATCCAAATATTCAGTAATCTTAGTTGCCTTCGCACCAGATTCAACAATGACTAAATTTTTCATCCTTTTTTTAATATGGAGTACTTTTTACAGTTTTGTCAAGAAGACGAAATTTGTAGAGCCTTTTTTAAAAGCGAGTTACCTTGATATATGTATCCAGTATAAAGCTGAACTAAATCTGCTGAATTTATTAATCTTTCCTTTACGTCACTTGCGTTCATTACTCCGCCTGAAGCTATTAAAATTGATTTTTCCTGTTTGAATTCAGCTACTTTTTTTTGCATATTTCCTGCTTTTTTACTAAGCATTGCTCCACTCATGCCTCCTGCAATTGGATAAATATGATCGGTGGTTGTATTGCAACATATAAAGCCATCAATACTATTTTTTTCTGAGACTTCTATTAAGTTTTTTAAATTTTCTTCTGTTTCATCTGGAGAAAGTTTTACAAAAATTGGGGTATTTTTTTTATACATATCAATTAATTGAACTTTTTTTTGCGATATCTTCTCCAGTAAAAATTCAAGATTTTCTTGAGAAGATAATTCTCTGAGGTTTTCAGTATTTGGAGATGAAATATTTATAGCAAGATAATCTGCTTCAAGGTAAAAATAATCCATCAAATGAAGATAATCTTGCCAAGCATTTTTGGTTTTTGTGTTCTTGCTTTTCCCAATACTAATTCCAAGAACGCCATCAAACTTTGGTTTATATTTTTTTATATTTTTGAGAACTTGAACGGAGCCAACGTTGTTAAAACCCAATGAATTTACAAGTGTTTTATCTTTAGTAAACCTAAAAATTCTTGGCTTTGGATTACCGGTTTGAGGCTCCAAGGTTACTGTACCCACCTCAACGAAACCAAATCCAAGGGAGCTGAAAATATGAAAATATTCTGCATTTTTATCCAAACCTCCAGCAATTCCAATTCTATTTTTTAGTGATAGGTTTTTAATATTTACCTTAGATTTTTCGATGTTACTTGAAGCAAATAAACTAATTAGATTTAAGTTATAAATTAGCTTTAACAACCTAAGGGTTAAATTTTTAGCTGCCTCTGCAGGAAAAATTCTTAATGTTAGTAAAGTTAGATCTTCTAAAAATTTTATCAATTTAATTATTAAGCGCACTTATTGCTGCTGCTGCAGTAGCAAAGTTTGCGAGAATTGGCGTAAAAATTCTAAAAATAGAGATCGCATTAAACGGAGTAGAATCTCTGGGAACTATGATAGTTGAGCCTGGTTCTATTTTACTTCTGCCAATTCTCCATGAATCTAGATTTCTCACTGCTTGACCATTTGGAAGAATCACAAAAATTCCTTTTTTATCAGCAGAGTCTGCCAAGCCCCCAGCAAGTTTAATGTAGTCATTCACCCGAAGGTTCTTTGAATAGACGAAGCTTGTAGGAGCTAAAACTTCTCCAGTTACAGTAATAGTAGACTTCTCTGAAGGAATATAAATTCTATCTCCAGAATTTAAAACTATGTCTACTTCAGGATTCTTTTTCAATTTTTCTAAAGACATCTCAGTAACTATCCGACCAACAGGTGAGATATCTTTTAATCTGGTAATCAAGTTGGAGATTACTGAAAGAGCTAGCTGAGGGTTTCCTGTATTTGTAATTGCACCGCTTGTCAAAGAAGTTGCTATGCCCTCCTCCAATTGGTCAGCTGCTCTATTGAAAGCCTCCTTTTCTCTTTTTGCTACAGAAGATCTTGTAAATACTCCTCCATATGGATAAGCATTTTTTTCATATCCTCCAGCTCTTTCCAAAAGCGAGCTTAGCTTTTCACCCTTAGAGATGGAATAAGTTCCTGGATTTTTAATAAAACCACTCACAGATACTGAGAAAGTTTCTTGTTTATCTGGATCTTGTTGCAAAACAATTGATTTTGGAAATGAGGAAGAAAAAATCATATTTTCTGATTCATCAAAATTAATGTTTTGAATATCTTTTTCAGAATAAAAAATTTCATAATTTCCAGATTTTCCTAGATTGGTTGCTCCTCCTGCAAAAGACGTTAGATTTTTTAAGCTAATGCTATTAGTTATAGGATAAAATCCAGGTTTTCTAATTTCCCCGCTCACAAGAGAAGCATTTTCTAAAGCAACAATAAGTAAATCTGGATTATCTTCAAAGATTTTTGGGCAGCCCTCATTTAAACCCAAACGATCAGAAATATTAGTCTCTGAAGTTGAAAATTTTAAGCTTTTAAGGTTTGAAACAAGAGTGGATGCGTTAAATTTAGCTACATATTTCAAAGACTTACATGGATATCTATCATCAGGTATAAATTTAGTTAAATTTTTACTCTTTAAATTAAATTCCTCTCTTTTTTCTTCCTCAGTCTTTTTTGGTAGTCTTTGAAAACGATTAGTTTGCTCAGGCAGAGTCACAGCAGGTACATTATTTTGTTCATCGAGGTTTTTTTGTCTTTGCTGCTCATAAAATAGATCAATCTTTATTTTATCTTCCTCTGATAAAAGTCCCAATGCATCTGCTAAAAGAGCTGAATTTATAAAATCTATATCGTATTGAGAAAAAACGTAAATGAAGTCATTTGGCTTGAGATTGAACTCATCTCTAGTTTTTAAATTTAGATCAGTTGCGATAAATTCTCTTGAACCATTGTCATCCCGTCTAGAAATTATGCTAAAAGGGAGATAAGTTTTATCAGTTAAATCATTTTCATCAATGAAGTCTGAAATTTTTGAATTTTCAATGTAAGAATAAACTCCGCTGTTACTTAAAAAACCTTCAATTCGAATATTATTAGAAAGCTTCCCAGACAAATCGTGTATGAAAATCTCATCCGCATCTTTTAATTTTATGGAATTAATATCTTTCAAAGAGTAATCAGAAAATTCTCTTTCTCCTTGATCATTTAATCTGCTTAAAGTGATTTTATTTTTATCAGCCTTACTTGATAGACCAGACGCAAAATTCAAAACATCACTAAATGTCTCGCCTTCTTTAATTTCATAAATTGCTGGTCTATTAACATTACCCCAAATTTTTACCCTATCGCCAACAGGATTTACAAGCAATGCATCCCCAGATTGAATTCTTAAGTCATTTGAAGTGTTGGCATTAATTAGTAAGTCATACATATCTAGTGAGCCTATTTCTTTATTTGCTCTTTTTAGAGATATGTTTCTTAAGGAGCCATTCTCAGTAGGTCCTCTGGTATTAAAAAGGATGCTTGAAATTGAAGATAGTGGTGAAAAATTGTAAGAACCAGGTCTTTTTGAATTTCCCAGAACAAAGACTTGTATTGTTCTAAGCCTACTCAAAGAAATTTCGACTTCTGTTCCAATCAAAGAAGCTTGGGTAATATTTTTTAATTTCTCTGAGGCCTCATCAAAGGTCAAGCCACTAAAAGATATTGTTCCTAGTTCTCTTAAAAAAACATTGCCTTCACGATTAACAGAAACTTTTTTTATGGCCTGAATACTTCCGGAAAAGCTTATAGTCAATTCATCTCCGGGTCCTAAAACATATTCTCTAGGAGCTGCGATGATGCCGCTAGAGTCAAAGGAAGTTTCTATATCAAAAAGATCGTATCCAAAAAAAGAAGGGATTACGTTATCAAATTCATCATACTCAACAGTTTTCTCTTCCATTTTCATGAAAGATTCTCTCCTAAGCTGATTTAATTCATCATAGTCAGAGTCGTCTTCAACATCTGTTTTGATTCTAGATTCTACAGAAGACCTAACGGAGTCAGGTAAGAATCTAAGATATTCCTCGTAATCACTTACTTGCGCAAAAGAATTCGTGATAAAAAAGAGAAAAAGTATCTTCTTTAAATTATTTAACAATTGGGAGACCCCAGTAAAGTTTTGACCTACATGCTTCAAAATAATCATAATCTGTTGGATGAATTAAACGATATCTTGTTGAACTGTTTTTTATCTTTAAAGAATCTCCAGAATTTAAATCAAACTCATTGTGTCCATCGAGAATGACTTTTGCTTTCTCATCATGTTCATATTTAAGCTCTAATTCGTCTTCGGCTGGAATAATAAGTGGCCTTGTGGACGAACTATGAGAAAACATCGGCATGATAGCAAAAACATCCAATGTGGGATACAAAACTGGTCCGCCGCCTGAATACATATAAGCCGTTGATCCAGTTGCGGAAGAAACAATTAATCCGTCTGATTTATGGTTAGCAATTAATTTATTATTTTTAAAAAGAGAAAAACTTGTCATTTTTGCTAGTTCTCCTGAATGGAGAACAACTTCGTTTACGAGAAGAAACGAATTATTTTTGTCAGAAACTTCTAAAAGATTTCTTGATTCTTCTTGATAATTGCCTTTTAAGATTTTTGGTAATTCAAGCTCCAAGGAGCCTAATTGCAAGTCTGTCAAGAAGCCAAGTCTGCCAATGTTTACTCCTAGAAATGGGGTATTCAAATGACAGAGATCTCTTATTGCCCCTATCATCGTTCCGTCTCCGCCAATTACCAAAATAAGATCTTCGGATGCTTCTAATTTTTTCAATTCTTTTTGAGACTTATTTGCCACAATGTGTTTGATTACCACATTATTCTCTTCCAAAGTTTTTTCACACCTCTCTAAGGTTTCTTTATAGTCTCTGGTTGAGGAATGAATGATGTTTATTGACGAAATTTTATCCATTTGTCGTTTGTAAATCCTTTGGATTAAAGTTTCTCACGAAATATATAAATATTGTATCTACTATTGCTATAAAAAACTTAAAAACGTATTTGGTTAAAGCAATTCCTAGGGCTACTTTAAATGACATTTGTCCTGCTAATACCCATACAAAGGTATATATAAAAGTATCAAGGGCTTGAGAGCTTAAAGTTGAAACGTTATTTCTTAACCAAAGATACTTATCTCCAGTTATGGTTTTAATTTTATGAAAAACCCAAACGTCAAAAGTCTGACTTATCAGGTAAGCGGTTATAGACCCTATTACGAATATAGGCGAGTAAAGAGCTAAAGTAGATATTGCTTGATGAACTTCATTGGCCGAAGAAGCAATTCCTGATGGTAAATAATAAGTACTCAGAACAAGAGTAAACATTACTATCACATTTGCTACTGCCCCAATTATTACCGCTCTATTTGCTTCTGCTCTACCATATTTTTCATTCAATAAATCTGTTGCGAAGTATATTCCGGAATACATTATCGCTCCCATACTTACTACAAATGTGTTTCCAAAAATAGTTAGCTCACTTACTTTGCCGCCCTGTAAGTTTGCAAGAATAATTCCTAGAATAACGGCTGTATAGAGTCCATTTTTACCAAAAAAGTAAAATAATATTATTGCCAAAGTAAGGTCATAAAACACCGTAAAAATCCATAATAATTCTGGGTTTTGGCTAAAAAATTCTAAGTTCATGGCTGATTAATTATTAAAAATTGCTACAATTAGACACGTTTGGAAACAAAAAATCACTTAAAAACTTACTTTAAAAAAAATTATGGAAAATTTAGATCAATTTAGAAAAGAAACAAAAGAATGGCTGGAAGAG
>ENA-OSEY01001860-OSEY01001860.1-marine-metagenome-genome-assembly--contig:-NODE-1860-length-14096-cov-3.365718_pt1 | contig 14096 bp, 15 predicted proteins | sample MGYA00248465_ERZ534230 | MGnify/ENA primary metagenome ERZ534230 (study PRJEB26409, sample SAMN06344110) | marine metagenome | isolation source: Sea water from surface | place: Atlantic Ocean:Southern...
GGGAAACGAGGCTCGAACTCGCGACCTCAACCTTGGCAAGGTTGCGCTCTACCAACTGAGCTATTCCCGCAAAATCATTTAATAATAACATCCCATGAGTTTTTAACATAGTAAAAAAAAGATATTACAGTTAGAACAGATGCAATTTGAAGAGCATAAATACCTAGAGCATAAATATGATATCCAAAAACATCTGATTTATATAATAATAATAGAATAGAAATAAATTGTAAGGCTGTCTTAAATTTAGAAATTTTCAAAACTTTGATTTTCTGCTGAACTCTTAATTCAGCTAATCTCTGCCTCATTGAAATTACCAGAAATTCTCTGGATATAATGATTAGAGCAGGAATAACAAATACTATTTCATTATTTTCTGTAATCAAAAGCACTAACATTGAAATTACTAATAATTTATCTGCTATTGGATCTAAAAATTCTCCAAAGTTTGTTTGTTGGCCTAATTTTCTAGCTACGAAGCCATCAAGGTAATCTGTAATAGAAGCTATTAAGAAAAATAATGCTGCTAATTTTCTCATAAAATCAGAGTCTAAAAAAAATATAAATATTATAAGAGGTATGAATAAAACTCTCAGAATAGTTAATAAATTTGCGACATTAAAAATCATTTCTTCTTTAAATATGTGTGGATATTATTTGCAATATTAACACTTATACCAGGAACTCTAGATAACTCGGATACAGATGCTTTCAAAACTCCTTGAATACCTCCAAAAAAATTTAAAATTTCATTTTTTTTGACTTCACCAATTCCTGGCACTTCATCAAGAAGTGATGCATACGTTGTTTTCGATCTCCGTTTTCTCTGACCTGTTATAGCAAATCTATGTGCTTCGTCTCTTATGGATTGAAGAAGTCTCATATTCACACTACTTATTTGTAAAGTAATATCATTATAACGAGAATCAATCACTCTATCATTATCTGATTTTCTTTTTTCACCTTTCACAAGACCTAGTATGATTATATTTTTTATTCCAAGTTCTTTAACAACGCTATTCGCCTGAGTTATCTGACCTTTGCCTCCATCTACTATTAGCATATCTGGGACATTCTCTTCATGCTTTAATTTTTGGAACCTTCTTTTGAGTATATCCTTCATGGCGGCGTAATCATCGCTTTTATTAATATGGTCCAGATTATATTTCCGATACATATTTTTAGCTGGTCCATTCTTATTAAACCATACAGAAGCTCCTATAGCATTTGATCCTGAGAAATGACTTATATCAAAACATATTATATTTTTAATTTTTATTGATTGTTGGAAACTCTCAGATAAATTTTCTAAATAGTTATTTTTTTTATCTGCTAAAGAATAATTTCTCATACGATTTTCACTATTAATAGTACACATCGATAACCATTCGCTATAAGGTTTTCTATTTGAGGAGATTAACTTAATTTTCTTATTATATTTAGAAGCTAAATATGTTTCTAGTGTTGAATGATTCTCAGATTTATGTGATAAGACAATTTTATTAGGAGGAATATTTTTAAGATAATATTGCTTAATAAACGAGTCTAAGATTGAGTTTTTCGACATATAAACTTTTATTTTAAACTGAAAAGGAATATTTCCAAGATTTATGCCATTTCTTATTACAAATATATCAATAAATATATTTTTATGGTCTTCTGCAGATGATATTATGTCTACATCTGCATGATCTTCAATTAATTTCTTTGGTCTCGCAATAGATCTTATCATAGATATTTTATCTCTATAGTCTGATGCTTTTTCATATTCTAAAGATTTTGAATGTTTGTTCATTTTGGATGTAAGGTTTTTTATTATTGTGTCATTTTTACCCTGAAGAAACAAAATTGCATTTTGTAAAGATTCATCATATTCAGACTTATTAATATAATCCATACATGGAGCATCACATCTATTTATCTGATATTGAATGCATGGTTTTTTTCTGTTCTTAAAAAAAGAATTTTCACATGACCTTAGTTTAAATATTTTTTGAACTAACTTAAGAACATGTCTGACTTTATAAACTTCTGTGAAAGGTCCAAAATATATACCATCCGTTTTTGATTTTACTCCCCTATAAAATTTTGCTAGAGGAAAATTATGATTTGTATCTATATAAATATATGGATATGACTTATCATCTCTTAAAAGTATATTATATTTGGGTTTAAACTTTTTAATAAGATTATTCTCAAGTATAAGAGCTTCCTCTTCATTCTTTGTTATGATTGTCTCAATAGATTTAATGTTATCAACTAATCGACTTGTTTTTACGCTTTGACTTGACTTAGTGAAATATGATGACACTCTTTTTTTTAAGTTTGATGCCTTTCCAACATATATTACGCTGTTTTTATTATCTAGCATCTTATAAATACCAGATTTTTCTGGTAGATTTTTAATTATAGTGTTAATCGACATGGATATTAACCAATGATTTTTTTATTACAGCATCAAGCATTCTAGTAGTAAGTCTTTTTGTGTGAATATTTATCTGGCTACAATGATATGAATTAATAATTTTCACCTTATCTATTAAATATTCACGGCCATGTATAAAAGGATAATCAGTTAGTTTTTTTCTAAATATTCTCATTAAAGACAAATGTGCAATTTTACCAAATACAAGTATAGTTTTTAGATTATGCATAGCTAAAATTTCATTTTTTAGATAGTTTTGACAAGTATAAAGCTCAATATTAAGTGGCTTATTCTTTGGCGGCAAACATTTTAAAACATTAGTGATATAGAATCTTTCGCGTGACTTATCATCATATAGATTATTTTTTAGAAGAGATAAATGAAGTATTTGGCTACAAAAATCTCCAGTAAAGGTTTTGCCATATTTATTAGCGCCATGTAGACCTGGGGCTAATCCTAATATACATAATTCAGATTTGATATTACCCCTACCACTGACTGGCTTATTATGATAATTGGGATATAATTTTCTTAATTCATTAAAATTATTTTTAATCCTCTTGCATTTATTACAGTTGATAAGATTATCAGACATTTCAAAACTTTAATAATGTTGAACCCCAAGTGAATCCAGCTCCAAAAGCTTCAAAAATAATCAAATGATCTTTTTTAACCATGCCGGTATTGACTCCATAATCTAAAGCCAAAGGAATTGAGGCTGCTGATGTATTACCATGTTTATCGACTGTCATGATTATTTTATCTTCAGAGAGATTAATTTTTTTAGCGACTGCCTTAATGATTCTGCTGTTTGCTTGGTGTGGTATAAGCCAATCGATATTATTCACACTATAATCGCTATTTTCCAATGTTTTTTTTGCTAATTTACCCATAGTATTAACTGCAATTTTAAAAACATCATTACCTCTCATTTCAATTACCTCAGTGTCAGTATTTACTGTTAATAAATCCTTGTAGGATCCGTCTGACCCAATAGTATTAGATATTAATCCAGGAGTTTGAGAGGCTGTTAGTATAACAGCTCCGGCACCATCTCCAAAAAGCACACAAGTATTACGATCACTCCAATCTATTAATGATGTTATTTTCTCTGTTCCTACTACTAAAACATTTTTAGCAAAACCACCCTTTATATATTTATCCGCTATATCTAATGCATATATAAATCCTGTACAAGCTGCGTTCACATCAAATGCAGAAGCTTTATTATTGTTTAATAAGCTTTGTAGAAGAACAGCAGTACTTGGAAATTTTCTTTCCGGAGTGGTTGTTGCAACCAATATTAAATCAATATCATTATTTTTAAGATTAGACCTCTCTAGAGCTTTACAAGATGCCTCGTATGCCATATCAACGCTGGACTCATTTTCATCGGCAATGTGTCTACTAATTATTCCTGTTCTTTCAACTATCCAATCATGAGATGTATCCACAAGTTTTTCAATATCATGATTTGTATAGATCTTTTGAGGAAGATAACTTCCAGTAGATACTATCTTAGAATATAAATCAGTCATTATTTATTTTACTCTCTATATATGATCTAATTTTTTCTTGAATATTATTACGTGCTTCATAATAAGCAGTCTCAATTGCCCGATGAAATGCAAATGAATCTGCACCGCCATGACTTTTTACAACTATTCCATTCAGACCAAGGAGGCTTGCGCCATTATATCTTCTAGGATCTACCTTCTTTTTAACAGCTTTCATCACTGGATAGCATATCAAAGCAGACAATTTTGTAAGTATATTACGACTGAACTCTCCTTTAATAAAATGTTTAATTACGTTTGCAACACCCTCGATACTTTTAAGAGCAATATTACCAGCAAAACCATCAGTAACTACTACATCATAGTTCCCACTAAATATATCATCGCCTTCTACGTAACCACAATAATTAAGCGGCGAATTATCGATTAGGTTCGATGCATTTCTAATAATTTCATTACCCTTAAATTCTTCAGAACCAATATTAAGTAATCCAATTTTTGGCCTATCATTTATCTCAAGAGATTGGACTAAAGCGGATCCCATAATAGCAAATTGAAATAGGTGTTTTTCACTACACTCAATATTTGCTCCTAAATCTAACATATGCATTAGATCATTTTTCGTTGGCAAAGCTGTACAAATCGCCGGCCGATCAATTCCGTCCATGGTCTTTAAAATAATCTTAGATAATGCCATTAGCGCTCCAGTATTCCCAGCACTTACACAGGCATGTGCAGTTGTATCTTTTACTAAATTTATAGATAATCTCATAGAAGAATTTTTTTTATATCGAATTGCATTCAAAACTTCATCATCCATGCGAATAAATTCATCAGTATGATTAATTCTTAATCTATCAGAATACTTTTTTATATCAGAATCTTTTAAAATTTTTGAAATTTTATCTTTATCACCAACAAGAATCAGATTTAACTCCTGATGTTTACTTAGACTTTTCAGGGCAGCAGGTACAGATGATTCTAAACCATGATCCCCACTCATCATATCTAACGCTATTGTTATAGTCTTTTGCATACTGATGATATGGATATATTATTGTTGTTGCTCTTCCTGCTTATCTTTTTTTACTTTAGGCTTGAAAATCTCTTTACCTTTATAAAATCCATCTTTGCTAATATGATGTCTGAGATGTTTTGTTCCTGTTGTGCTATCCGCCGAACAGCTTGGCCCGTCTAGGTTATCATGAGATCGTCTCATATCCCTTCTTGATCTTGATTTTTTACTTTTCTGAACTGCCATGATTTTTATCCAAATTATACTATCAGTATATAATCTTTAGGTATTCTAAGCAAAAAAACATGATGAGGCAATTTATATATATGTTTTTTTATAAATATAGCGAAGAATAGTCAAATAATCGTGATGACAACAGAATTTGGTAGTATCGTTACAAAAAAGTAGTAAAATATTGCAATGAGAAAAATCATCTTAGCATCAAGCTCTAAACATCGTAAAAAATTACTAAATCAACTTAAAATCAAATTTACTACTAAATCACCCAACATTGATGAAAGTAGAAGAAAAAACGAAAATGTTGATGAATTTGTTAGAAGATTGTCATATGAAAAAGCTTTAAAGGTAGCAAAGAATGAGAGGGATTCTATTGTTATCGGATCTGATGAGATTGCTGTTCTAGGTAATAAAGTTTATGGCAAACCACTTACAAAAAGTGTAGCGATTCAGCAATTACAGGCTATCTCCAACAAAAATATTGTTTTTAAAACGGGATTATGTGTCATTGACACATCAGCCCACAAAAAATATCTAAGCTTAATTAATTATAATGTGAAAATGAGAAAGTTAAGTATAGATGAAATTCACTCCTATATAAACAAAGAGGATATTCTTAATTGTGCGGCAAGTATTAAAATAGAGGGTCTTGCAATATCATTGATAGAAAAGACTTCAGGTGCAGATCCAACATCAATTATTGGGCTTCCGTTAATAAAGTTGAGAAATTATTTAAACAGACTAGGTGTAAACATACCATAGGTTATTTACAAAAATGATCAAAGCCAGTTATATTAAGTTTTATTAAACTATTTTTTGAATAATAATTTATTTCACCTGAGGTAATTGAGCCAATACGAGTTAAAGGTATATTAAATTTATGAGATAATTCTTTGAGTTTATCTCTGTAGCGCTTATTTATTGTAAAACATAATTCATAATCTTCTCCGCCACCAATAATAGTCTCATAAATCCTCTTTTTTGGTATAACGGAATAAAAGCGTTTCAATGTAGGAAGCTTGTCTAAATCAATGTTTGCTCCTACTTTACTAGCTTTGCATATTAATCCCAAATCTTTCGATAGACCATCTGATAAATCTATACATGCATTTGCAATTTTACATAATTCTTTTCCTAGCTCAATACGTGGAACTGGTCTATGAAGATATTTTTTAAAATATTTTAAATCATCCCTATTTTTCATTTTTTTTATCATTAAAGCAGTTCTAGCGAGTCCTATTCTCCCGCTTATATAAATATCATCGTTTAATTTCGCATCAGATCTATACATTATATTTTTTTTACATTCCCCTATAACTTGTATAGTGATACTTAGCTTGCCTTTATTGGTGTCTCCTCCTATTAATGACAAATTATGCTTCTTTATGAGCGTATTAATTCCTTTATAAAAACCCTTAATCCAATAAGTATCAAGTTTTGGTAAAGTTATTGCCATAAGGATATATTTAGGTATTCCCCCCATGGCTGCGATGTCACTTAGATTAGTTGCAAGAGCTTTATACCCAATTTCTTCAGGTGTATAGTCACTTGTAAAATGCGGACCTTCCAATGATGTATCTGTTGTCATAATAATATACTTATTACTTGATTTTACTACAGCACAATCATCTCCGATTGATTTAATAACATTATTTGATGATATCTGAGTCTTTTTTACAATATAATCAATTAAATCAGATTCATTTTGTATTTTCATTTATTTAACTCTATCTAAAATTTTATTAATGAATTTATATGAATCTTCCGATGAATATTTCTTTGCTAATAGTATTGCCTCATTGATAATTATATTTTTAGATAAATCATCTATGTAAATAAATTCAATAAGTGAGAGTGATAGTATACATCGATCGATAATTGTTAATGAATTTACTGGAGATTTAATGATATCTCTCAGTATTTTTTCTATTTCTCTATGATTATCTTCATAAAAAATACACAAATTAGTTAAATATTCATCATCATATGCTCTCTTATCGATAAAATCCTTACGGACCTGATTTATAGTATTTTTAGACAAAATATGTTGATAAAGTATTTTGATAAATGATTCACGAGCAAGAGTCTTTTCTTTATTTTTTATTTTAGCCACAACATTATCTTAGTTTATTGATTAATTGTGACATAACCGATAATCCCTCTGCGTATTCTTTTCCTTTTCTTTGTTTTATGCCGGCCCTTTCAATTGCTTGTTTTATTGTAAGTGTAGTAAGTATTCCATTTATGATAAATGTATTATATTCCAAACTAAGATTTCTAATTGCATTAATTATTGTAGATGAAATATATTCATCGTGTTTTGTTTGACCTTTAATAACGCATCCAAGCGCAAGTATATATATTTCTTTATTCTTTTTTCGATACTTATCAAGTGTTTGTTTAATAATTAATGGTATTTCAAATGCACCTGGAACCTCAAATACTATCACTTTATTTTTATATTCATCTGGAAGATTGTCTATAAAATCAAATGCAATGCTATCTGTAATATCGCCATGATAAAGACTCTTAATTATAAAAATAATAGGCTTTTTAGTATTATAATAATTATTTAAATCGCTTTCTCCTGTTGATTTAATTTTATTGATTAATAATTTATTCTTTGTTTGATTTTTTTTCATTTTTGTAAATATCTTTTCACATTTAGACCGAATGCATTAATACCATGATAAACTTTAGGTTTGCTCAAAAGTATCATCTCTTTTACTCCTATATCATTCAGTATTTGAGCACCTATACCTACTGTTCTATAATCATACTTGCTACTTGACTGATTCTTTTTCTTTATCGCGCTAATTTGATCAATATGTGATGAATCTAGTGGCGAGGAAATAAATACAAATGCTCCTTGTGACGATTTAGAGATTTTAGTCAACGCATCTTCAAATGACCAACTAGTATCTGATGTAATTTTAAATGTATCAAATAAAGTATTTTGAACGTGAACTCTTACAACAGTCGGTTTATTAGAAGTTATTTTATTTTTGATCATTACAAAATGTACTTGATTTGTAAGAACGTCTTTATAATAGATACTATTAAAATCTCCATACTCGGTACTAACTTCACACTCATGTATTCTTTCAATTGTTTTTTCATTTGCAATTTTATATTTGATTAAATCATCAATTGTTCCTATTTTAAGTTTATGATTACGTGAAAATTTAAGAAGCTCTTTCTTTCTAGCCATTGAACCATCTTCATTTAAAATTTCAACAATTACAGCTGAAGGTTCTAATCCAGCAAGTTTAGCTAGATCACAACCAGCCTCTGTATGCCCTGCTCTTATCAATACACCACCATCTTTTGCCATAAGCGGAAAAATATGACCAGGTTGAACCAAATCGCTTGGTCTACATTTTTTTTCAACAGCTTTACGGATCGTTTTTGCTCTATCTGATGCGGATATTCCAGTTGTAATTCCATCTGCAGCATCGATTGAGATTGTAAAGTTTGTACTTTTTAGACTATCATTTAAATTATTCATCAGAGGCAACCCTAGTTTTTTACATTTTTCAGTCGTAAGCGTCAAACATATTAATCCTTTAGCATAAGATGCCATAAAATTTATATCTTTAGGTTTCACAAATTGTGATGCTATAACCAAATCACCTTCATTTTCTCTATTTTCATCATCCATGATAATAACCATCTCGCCTTTTTTGAGAGCATTAATTATTTCTGATGTCGAATTAATTGTCATTTATATTACTCATATTAACTATATATTTTGCAATATAGTCTAACTCAATATTTACGGTTTGTCCTTCTTTGTAATACTTCATAGTTGTGTTTTTAAATGTGTGAGGAATAATCATTAAATCAATAGTTGAGTCTGTAATTTTATTTACGGTCAAACTAACGCCATCAACCGTTATTGATCCTTTTTGTACTATAAATGGTCTCATAGCTTCTGTCATTTGAATAACTATGTTCAAACATTCCCCATCAGTTTTGATAGAAACTATTTCAACTACCGTATCAATATGACCAGAAACAAGGTGACCGCTGATTAGTTTGTTAAGTGTTAGTGGTAATTCTATATTAACCATAGATTTATTTGTCAGCAATCCAAGATTAGTTTTCTCTATTGTTTCACTAGATAGCTCAAACATTACAATATGATTTTCTATAGAAGAAACAGTGAGACAAGTACCATTTACTGCTACACTATCTCCCAGTGATAATTGGTGCTTATTATAATCTATATATAATCTAATTGGATTAGACGATAAATCTAATTTTTTAACATTACACGTTTTTTCAATAATTCCAGAGAACATTTATTTAGTTAGACTCATTTTTAAATCATTATTAATTTGTTCAATATAGTTTATATGATAATCAATTTTTTGCGAAAGTTTATTTATATGTGTAATTGAATTAAAAGATTTTGAATTATTACCAAGGATTTTTGGAGCAATATAGAATAGAAATTCATCTACTAAATTATCTGTAATCAAAGATGATAATAGATTTGGACCAGATTCAATGAATATATTATTAATATTCTGTGAAGCAACATATTTAATAATAAATTTAAGATTGAGTTTTTGATTATTAGATGGAGTTTTCACTAGTATGACATTACTTTTATACTTTTTATTGGTATTTATTGATGAAAATATATAAATTTGTCTTGATGTATCTTTAAAAATCTTTGAGCTTAATGGAATTTTTAATTTCCTATCCAAGATTAATAATGGTGGTTGTATTTTTAATTTGGAGAGATATTCTTTTTTTCTAACATTTAATCTTGAATCATCTTTGATTATGGTCGATGAGGTACTTAAGATACTTGATGACATTGCTCTCTCTTTTTGAACATCATTTCTTGAAGCAGGCGATGTAATCCATTTGCTATTCCAACGATAATCTGCAATTTTACCATCTAATGACATTCCTGTTTTTGCAAGAATATAAGGTCGATTATATAGATGATAATGATTAAATTTTTTATTTAAACTAATTGCCTCATTTTCTAAAAGACCAAGTTTTACATCGATTCCGTTTTTTTTTAATAGTTTAATGCTTTTGCCATTGACCAATGGATTTGGATCTTTTTGACAAATAACAACACGTTTAATTTTTTTTTCTATAATCAAATCAAGACATGGGGGAGTTTTACCATGATGACAACAGGGCTCAAGATTAACATAAAGGGTAGCTCCTGCTGAGTTATCCCCAGCTTTTTTAAGAGCAATCTGCTCTGCGTGTGCTGAACCAGGGGATTTATGATAACCCATACCTATTATTTTTTCATTCTTAACGACTATTGCTCCAACAGCTGGATTAGGGTTTACGGAGTAAATGCCTTTTTTTGCAAGCAAAAGTGCTTTATGAAGATAATATAAATCTCTATCCATCTTCATCATCTAATAAGTTGATTTGTTTTTTCTTCATTTCAGGAGATAAATCTTTTTCTAGAACTTTTATAACATTTCTGAATGATGCCATATCATCAAAATTCAGATATACAGATGCAAATCTCAAATATGCAACATGATCCAGTTTTAGTAGCTCAGCCATAACAATTTTACCAATCTCACTAGAAGGAATATCTTTATCAGAAAACGATAAGCACTGATTATATATTGAATTAAGTGTCTCTTCTAAATCATCATAGCTTATTTGACGTTTTTCAAGAGATAACTCAACACCATTTTTTATTTTATCTTTAGAAAAGGATTCCGTTGATTTATCTGATTTTATAACACGAGGAAATGATAGGTCAGCAGATTCTAGTGTGGTAAATCTTCTTTTGCAGCTTTCGCATTCTCTTCGTCTACGGATAGTATTACTTTCCTGAGAAAGGCGGCTGTCAATCACGCTAGTCACAGCGTGTCCACAATAAGGACAACGCATCATGAACTCCTAAGCTACAGCTTTTTTGTCAGAAGAATATACAGGGAATTGAGATGTTAAATTAAGAACTTTTTCTTTAATTGATGATATATTTTTTTCATTTTCAATATCATCAAGAACATCACATATTAAATTCCCTAGAATTTTAGTCTCTGATTCCATAAACCCTCTTGTTGTGATAGCAGCAGTTCCTAATCTTATACCGCTTGTAACAAATGGGCTTTGTGGATCATTTGGCACAGAGTTTTTATTTACGGTTATATTAGCTTTATGGAGAGCGGCATCTGCAGCTTTGCCGGTTAAGCCTTGTTTGACTAAACTAACTAACATAAGATGATTTTTAGTACCGCCTGATACAATATCATACCCTCTATCAATTATTGTTTTAGCTAAAATATCAGCATTATTAACAACATTTTTCATATAAATTTTAAATTCTGGTTCTAATGCTTCCTTGAAAGCAACTGCTTTAGCCGCGATAACATGCATTAAAGGGCCTCCTTGCGTACCTGGGAACACTAAGGAATTAAATTTTTTCTCCAGTTCAGGATTAGATTTAGAAATAATAATACCACCTCTTGGACCTCGAAGAGTTTTATGTGTAGTAGAAGTAACTACATCTGCATAAGGTACTGGAGAAGGATAGACTCCACCTGCAACCAAGCCAGAAACATGCGCCATATCTACTAAAAAATAAGCGCCAACTTTTTTAGCTATTTCAGACATCCTCTCCCAATCTATTATTTGAGAATATGCAGAAAATCCTCCAATTAAAAGTTTAGGTTTATGTTCGGTAGCTAATTTTTCAATTTGTTCATAGTCTAATAAACCATTATCATCAATACCATACTGTATTGCGTTAAATAATTTTCCTGAGAAGTTGACCTTTGAACCATGTGTTAGGTGGCCACCAGCATCTAAACTCATTCCCAGAATTGTATCACCAGCATTTAATAGAGCCAAATAAACAGCGGCATTTGCTTGTGAACCAGAATGAGGCTGAACGTTTGCATAGTCACATGAATATAGTTCCTTCAATCTTTCAATAGCAAGTTGCTCGGCAACATCAACATTTTCACAACCACCATAATATCTTTTAGAAGGATACCCTTCTGCATACTTGTTAGTCAAAACAGACCCTTGGGCTTCAAGCACTCGGGGGCTCGTATAATTCTCAGAAGCAATAAGCTCTACATGTTCTTCTTGGCGTTTAATTTCTCTTTTGATGGCTTCGTTTAATTCATCGTCAAAGCCCGCAATTTTGGTATCTACACTAAACATAAAAACTCCTATTTAACTCAATTATAAATACTAACATTTAATATATTTTTTGTAACTATTTTATGGTGTAAAGTCTTAAAATCCCGTTTTTGTCATCTATCTTCAGCTTGAAGTAGTACCTAAATTATCAGATTCACCAAGAATTCTTGGTTTTTCGTTATCTTGGCTAGAATAGATTTTATTATTCTGAAGGTATTCTCTAGTAATCTCCCAAATTGGCTTTCCTGTCTCAATTTGATTAACGCTTGCCCATCCAGAAATTACATATTTTTTGTTAGGTTCAATGAAATTTCCATTACTTAATTTAAGGTTTGATATTCTCTTACCAATGATATTATTTGGTGTAATATCATAAAGCAGACCAGCAGTTCTTACCATATCTCCTCCTTGTTGCAAATATGGATCAGGATTAAAAATATTATCAGCTACATCCTCTAGAATATTTTTGAGAGTACTACCGTTTAGTTCTCTTCTATAAGTATTTGGATACGTGATTGCGGTTTGATTATAGATATCACTCATTTTTATGTCAGAGTTTTTTGGCAATGATGTCCCCCAACGAAAACCTGGTGAAAGAGATATTTCACTACCCATCACACTATTTAATGACTTGCATAACAAACTATCAAATGAGCCAGTAAATGTTCCTCTTCTATACAGCTCATGATTAGAATATCCAATCACTTCATTAAGCGTGCTTTCAAAAGGTTTAGTTTTTTTCTCAATAAATCTTGTCATGTTTCCTGATGGCTGTATTTTATTAGAAAATATTGGCAAAAGATTGTACCGATAATCAAATGAATTTTTAGAATGTATATCTAGATCAAGAACAGACAAAAATTTACCACTACAACCAGAATTTATAATAATAGTTCTATGTCTCTCATTGATAATCTCTATAGGTTTTGGAATTACATCATGTGTGTGACCACCAAGAATTATATCTATTCCTTTAACTCTTGAGGCAAGTTTTTTATCAACATCTACGCCATTATGTGATAAAAGTACTATTATATCTGGTTTATCATTTTGATTAATACGATTAACTAATTCTTGTAATTCATTTTCTCTAATACCAAAAGTAAGATTATTTACAAATCGACCTGGATTAGCGATTGGAGTGTAAGGGAATGCTTGCCCAATGATTGCTATTCTGTGATTATTGATCTTTTTTATTGTGTACGGTTTTTGAAAATGCCCAAAATCATCATAAGCTTCTTGACCATCAAATTGCGCTTCTTCAGTGAGTGAAATATTATGCGCAACAAATTCGCCTTTAAATTTTTTTATATTTTTAATGAATTGGCTTTGTCCATAAGTAAATTCCCAATGACCAGTCATCACATCTACACCCAAAATATTAGAAGATTCAACCATATCCTCTCCGTTTGTAAAAAGAGATAGACCGCTACCCTGCCATGTATCACCTCCATCAAGAAGCAATGCCTTTCCATCTGCTTCATTTCTTAAATTATCTACGACGGTTTTTAAATACGAATAACCACCTAATTTTCCATATTGACTTGCGAATTCAGAAAAATTTAGAGGAGTGAAAGCATACTTCAAATAATTATTATCTATGGAATAATAGTTCAAAAAATTATCACTTACTAAATGTGGAGGCATATTTTTATTAGCTCCAACTCCTAAATTGACACTGGGCTCCCTAAAATAAATAGGTTCAAGTTGAGCGTGAGTATCTGTTATATGTAAGAGCCTCATATCTCCAGTATTA
>ENA-OSEY01001862-OSEY01001862.1-marine-metagenome-genome-assembly--contig:-NODE-1862-length-14093-cov-5.312072_pt1 | contig 14093 bp, 14 predicted proteins | sample MGYA00248465_ERZ534230 | MGnify/ENA primary metagenome ERZ534230 (study PRJEB26409, sample SAMN06344110) | marine metagenome | isolation source: Sea water from surface | place: Atlantic Ocean:Southern...
GAGTTGTGTGCAGGTTCTGTTGCAATGGTTTTTGAAAAAATGGGTGGAGAAGTAGTATATTTTGGAAAACCACATCCTGAAGTCTATAATCAATCAATAAATAATGAAAATAAAAAAATATTAGCAATTGGAGATAATTTAAATACAGACATCAGAGGTGCGAATTTTTTAAATTACGACTCTTTATTAATTAGTAATGGAATACATAGAAATGAAATTAAAAACAACGGTATTCAAAATGTTTCAAAAGAGTATGAAGTAATAGTTAACTACATACAGTCAGATTTAAAATGGTGATACATTACACAAATTTTAATATCAAAAAAATACATAAAGGATCAATTATTTTAATTGGTAATTTTGATGGTTTACATCTAGGACATCAAAAATTATTTCAATTAGCACAATCATATAAGAAAAAGTTTAATTTAAAAATTGGTGTTGTTAATTTTGATCCAATGCCAAAAATGTTTTTTAATAAAAAATTGAAAAATTTTAGATTATCAAATATTGATCAAAAGATTAAATTGTTAAGTAATTTAAAAGTAGATTTTCTTGTAACCAAAAAATTTGATAAAAAATTTTCAAAAACTAAAGCATTAAATTTTATAAATCAAATTTTGAATAAAAAATTAAATTCTAAATTTATTTTTGTGAGTAATAATTTTAGATTTGGAAATAAAAGAGAAGGTGATGTTAATTTATTAATTAAAAACGAAAAATTATTTAATTATAAAGTTGTTAAACCAGAACCATTAATCAAAGGTAAAAGAATTGTATCTTCATCTTTAATAAGAAATCTTTTAGAAAACGGTTTTTTAGATAAAGCCAATAAACTTTTAAATAGAAATTGGACGATACAAGGAATTGTTAAAGAGGGTAGAAAAGTAGGAAAGAAAATTGGTTTTCCAACCTGCAATATTGATATTAAAGATTATATAATTCCCAAACCAGGAGTTTATGCAGTTAAAGTTCTAAGAAAAAATAGCACAAAATATCTTAAAGGTATTGCCAATCTTGGATATAGACCAACATTTAATCAAAAAAAAATATTATTAGAAGTTCATTTATTTAATTTTTCTGGAAATCTTTATAATAAGCTTCTATCAGTAGAGTTTTTAAGGTTTATAAGAAAAGAAAAAAAATTTAAAAATGCTGATCAATTAAAAGATCAAATAAAAAAAGATTTAAATATTGCAAAAAATACCAAATGACTAAATCTCAAATAAATCTGCCAAAAACAGCTTTTTCCATGAAAGCTAACTTACCTACTCGAGAGCCAGAAATTCTTGAATATTGGAAAAAAATAAATCTTTATGACGAGTTAAGAAATGAAAGTAAAGGAAAGGAAAAATTTGTTCTTCATGATGGGCCTCCTTATGCGAATGGAAATATCCATATGGGAACAGCTCTTAATAAAATTCTTAAAGATATAATTGTAAAATTTCATCAAATGGATGGAAAAGACTCTATTTATGTACCAGGTTGGGATTGTCATGGCTTGCCTATTGAGTGGAAAATTGAAGAACAATATAAAAAAAACAAAAAAAACAAAAACGATGTTCCGATAGTTGAGTTTAGAAAAGAATGTAGAACATTTGCTGAGAAGTGGATTGAAATTCACAAAAGCCAATTTAAGAGATTGGGCGTTGTGGGGGATTGGGAAAATTATTACTCTACGATGAGCTTTGGAGCAGAAGCACAGATAGTTAGAGAGCTTGGTAAATTTTTAAAAGAGGGAAGTCTGTATAGAGGCTTCAAACCAGTTTTATGGTCAACAGTTGAGAAGACTGCGCTTGCAGATGCCGAAGTAGAATATCAGGATCATAAATCAGATACAATTTATACATCATTCAAAGTTAAATCATCTGATTTAAAAGATTTAGTTGGAAGTGAAATAGTTATTTGGACAACGACTCCATGGACGATACCTGCAAATAAAGCTTTAGCGTTTAATGAGTCTCTTGATTATGTCATATTGGATATAAAAGATGAGGGTGATTTTAAAAATAGAAAAATTGTAATAGCAAATGCTTTGCTAGAGTCAGTTGTTAAAGAGTGTGAGTTAAAAAATTATAAAAAAATTCATATATTTAAAGGTAAAGAATTTAAAAACACCATTTGTAGTCATCCATTTTTAAATTTAGGTTATGATCATGACATCCCAATGTTGGAAGCTAGATTTGTTACAACTGAGCAAGGAACTGGAGTTGTTCACTGTGCACCAAGCCATGGACCTGATGATTTTAATTTGTGTCTGAACAATAATATTAAAGCCATTGAAACTGTAGATGGAGATGGAAAATATACAAACAATGTTAAATTGTTTGAAGGAATTCATATTTTTAAAGCAAATCCTATTGTGATTGAAAAACTCAAAGAACAAAAAAATTTATTATTCAATGGTGCGCTAGTTCACTCTTATCCCCATTCATGGAGATCTAAGGCACCACTTGTTCATAGAGCAACTCCACAATGGTTTATATCCATGGAAAGTCACAAATTGAGAGATAAGGCACTAAAGGCAATTGATGAAACTACTTTTTATCCAAACAAAGGTAAAGAAAGATTAAAATCAATGATTGAAACCAGACCAGACTGGTGTGTTTCAAGACAAAGAGTTTGGGGTGTCCCACTTCCAATTTTTGTTAACAAAAAAACTAAGGAAATTTTGGTAGATGATGAAGTCACTGAAAATATTGCATCAATTTATGAGAAAGAAGGTTCAGATTGTTGGTTTTCAGATGATCCTCAAAGATTTTTAGGACAGAAATATAAAGCTGGGGATTATGAAAAATTAAGTGATATTGTTGAGGTATGGTTTGATAGTGGCTCAACGCATTCATTTGTGCTGGAAAAAAGAGAGGATTTAAAATGGCCAGCATCAATGTATTTAGAGGGTTCAGATCAACATAGGGGCTGGTTTCATTCATCATTATTAGAATCTTGTGGAACGAGAGATAGAGCACCATTCGAGTCAATTTTATCTCATGGTTTTGTTGTAGATGGCAAAGGCCTAAAGATGTCAAAATCGCTGGGAAATGTAATAGCACCCGAAGATATTTTGAAAAAATATGGTGCTGATATTTTAAGAATTTGGGTAGCATCATCAAATTATGCTGAGGACTTAAGAATAGATTACTCCATTTTAGATCAACACGCAGAGTCTTATAGAAAAATTAGAAATACTTTTAGATATTTACTAGGAAATATTAATGATAAATATGAAACAATAAATTTTGATGAGCTAGATGTAGATAGTTTACCTGAGTTAGAACAGTTAATGCTACATAAAATTTATGTTTTAAATAGTAATTTTAAAAAATATTTTAAAAATTATGATTTTCATAATTTATATAAAGAATTATTAAATTTTTGCACTGTTGATTTGTCTGCTTTTTACTTTGATATTAGAAAAGATAATCTTTATTGTGATCCTATTGACACAGAAAAAAGGAAATCAACAATTTTACTTCTAAATATCATTTTAAATGCTCTACTAAAATGGTTTGCACCCATACTATCTTTTACAACAGAGGAAATTTTTAAATTATTATTTAAAGATCAAAAAAGTATTCACCTTGAAAAATTTTTAGAATTTCCTGATAAATTTAAAAATGAAAAGCTTAGTAATAAATGGATTGAATTGGTAAAAATCAGAAATATTTGCAACATAAGTATTGAAGAAAAAAGAGCTAGTAAAGAAATAGGATCAAGTTTAGAGGCAAATCTAAAGATAGAAATTAATCAAAAATTAAAAAACCTTACTGAAAATACTGATTTTTCAGAACTTTGTATAACTTCGAAAGCTGAAGTAAGTTACAAAGAAGATGCCGAGACAACAGCAATCACTAGTAAGGCAAAGGGAACTAAGTGTCCAGTTTGTTGGAAAATAAACGAAGGTCCCTGTCCTAGACACGGTTAATGATTCAAAATATTTTAAGCAAAAATCTTTTTATCAATTCATTAACAGTTTTTTTAATTTTTTTATTTGATAGAATTTCTAAAATTTATGTAATTTATCTAGATAATAATTTTTCAGGATCCGAAATATTTTCATCGAAATTTTTAAATATTTATTTGATATGGAATGAAGGAATTGCTTTTGGTTTATTGTCTTTTCAAAAAGAAAATTTATATGATATTTTATCTTTAATAATTTTATTTGTTATTTTAGCTATTTTTTTTATATCTATAAAAAGTAGAGGAATAAAAAAATATTGTTATTTAATGATACTGGGTGGTGCCCTGGGAAACTTTTTTGATAGAATATTTTATAAGGCTGTGCCTGATTTTATCGATTTTCATGTAGGAAATTTCCATTGGTTTATTTTTAATATAGCCGATATATTTATTTCTCTCGGTATTATTTTTCTGATATTTTTAGAATTTACTGATATTACTAAAGAAAAAAAAATATGAACTATCTAAAGATTTTAGTTTTACTAAATTTAATTTTATTTATTTATTCATGTGGAGCTGCTAGGGAAGGATTTACTAATCAGAAAAAAGAGAATAAAGACGAATTTTTGGTTGAAAAAAAATCCCCTCTTATGATGCCCCCAGATTATGACGAATTACCTCTACCAAATTCAGAGGCTGGTAACACACAAAATAGTGAAAATAACGTAAAAAAGCTAATTGTTGATAACGAAAATGATAACTCTAAATCTTTAAATCAAGATGGTTCAAATAAAAAAATTGAAGAATCACTTATTGAAAAAATTAAGAATAATTAATGCTCACAGATGGAATAAACTTTAAAAATTTTAATGTTAAGGCTAAACCTCAATTAGTTAAAAAAAAATTTGAACTTTTAATTAAAGAAAATAATGAAGTATTAAAATCTTTAAGTAAAAATTATCAAAATAGTTTTAGTAAAAATTTTGTTTCAAAATATAAAAAATTTTCTAATTTCAGGATTATTGGTTTGGGTGGTTCAACTTTGGGCTCACAAGCAATTTATCAGTTTTTATTTAAAAAGATTAAAAAGAAATTTGTATTTATCGATAATTTAGATCCTTCTTTTAGAAAAAATACTAAAACAAAAAATTTAAATTTAATAATTTCAAAATCAGGAAACACTATAGAAACGATTGCTAATGCAAATATTTTGATAAATAAAAAAGACAAGAATATTTTTTTAACCGAGAATAGAAAAAGTCACCTATACTTGTTAGCCAAAAAATTAAAAAGTGAAATTGTTCATCACAATAATTTTATTGGTGGTAGATACTCAGTATTATCAGAGGTTGGAATGTTGCCTGCAGAACTTATGAATTTAAATTCAAGTAAATTCAAACAATTTAATAATTTAATTAAAAATAAAAGTTTTCTAAAAAATTTAATTGCAAATGTTGCCGCAACTCTTTCCTTAATTCAAAATAAAAAATATAATTCCATAATAATAAATTATGATAATAAGTCAGAAAATTTATTTCAATGGTATCAACAGTTAGTAGCTGAAAGTCTTGGTAAAAATAAAAAAGGAATATTGCCAATTATTTCAAATATGCCAAAAGATAATCATAGTGTTATGCAACTTTATTTGGATGGATTTCAAAACAATTTTTTTACCTTTTTTTATGTGCATGAAAAAAGATCAGAAAAATTAAAAAATAAATTATTTTTTTCAAATAAATTTTTAAAAAATAAAAATTTTTCTAATATTACTTACGCTCAAAAAAAGGCATCAGAAAAAGTTTTTTTAAGAAAAAAAATACCGTTTAGAAGTTTTGAAATTAAAGAAAGAAATGAAAAAACACTTGGTGAGTTGTTTAGTTTTTTTATATTGGAAACTATTCTATTAGGAAAATGCCTTAAATTAAATCCTTATAATCAGCCTTCTGTAGAACTAATAAAAAAAGAAACTAAAAAATTGTTAATTTAAAATAGATAAAAAAGTTATCTTAGATATACCGTATTTTTTTTCTTCTAAAATTTTTAAACTTAATGGAATTATATCTGCCTCTTTTTTATGACGGTGTAAAACAATTATTCCATTTTTATTTAGTATTTTTCCATCTCTAATTTTTAATAACAATTTGTCTAAATTTTTGTCTTTATAGGGAGGATCCAAAAAAATTAAATCAAAATTCATATTTAAATTTAAAAAAAAATTATCTTCATATATATTTTTTTCTAATATCGTGTAATTTTTTAAAAATTTTAAATTTTCTAAATTCTTTTTAAGAATTGGTATAACCCCACTATAGTTTTCAGCGAAAATTACCGATTTTACCTTTCTTGATAGACATTCAATTCCAAATGATCCAACACCTGCAAACAAATCTAATATATGTGCATTGGAAAAATCTAAATTAAATTTCCTAGAATGCAAAATAACGTTAAAAATTGACTCCTTAGTTAAATCTTTAAGTGGACGTGTTTTAATATCTTTAGGTTGTAATATTTTTTTTCCTTTAAATAAACCAGATATTATTCTCATTATTTAATCACCTTATAACCTATATCTTTTCTATAAAAACCTTCTTTCCAATTTAAAATATTTATTTTATTAATTACATTTTTTCTTGCTTCGCCAAAATCCTCAGACAGGGATACAAAATTTAAAACTCTCCCACCCACAGCATATATTTTTTCATTTCTTTTTAATGTTCCTGCATGAAAACAAAATTCACCATGATCTGTTTCCAAATTATTGATATTTTGTATCTCAACATTTTTTTTGAATTCTTCGGGATATCCCTTTGAGCAAACGACAATACATAAACTTTTCTTATTAGACCATTCGATATTAATTTCATTTAAATTTCCATTACAGCAAGACATAAAAATTTTACTTAGATCAGTTTTTAATTTTGGAATTATAGTCTGACATTCAGGATCGCCCATTCTTACGTTATATTCAATCAAATAAGGTTCATTTTTAACAATCATTAAACCAGTATATAAAAATCCTCTAAATTCTGATCCAATTTCACTCAAACCTTTAATAGTAGGTTTAATAATTTTATTTATTATTTTCTTTTCTAAATCATTATTAATAAGTCTTGAAGGTGAATATGCACCCATGCCTCCAGTATTTTTGCCTTTATCACCTTCTGAAACTCTTTTATGATCTTGAGCAGTGCCAAAATTTTTAAAAATTTTTCCATCATGAATTGTGAAAAAACTCATTTCCTCACCTTCAAGAAATTCTTCAATAAGTATTTGCTCAGCTTTCCCAAACTTTCCATTAAAAATTTCTTCTACAGCTATATCGGCTTCTTTTTTGTTCACACAGATATAGACACCTTTTCCTGAAGCGAGATTATCAGCCTTTACAACTATAGGAAATTTGGATTTCTTTAAAAACTTAAAGGCATCATCTTTTTTATTAAAAATACCAAATTGTGCTGTGGGTATATTAAATTTTTGACAAATTTTCTTTGTAAATATTTTTGATCCTTCTAATTGTGAAGCTGTTTTGTTTGGTCCAAAGACTTTTATTTCAAATTTTTGCAAAAAGTCTACCAAACCATCAACCAATGGTTTTTCTGGCCCAACAATTACAAGGTCAATTTTTTTTTCTAGAATAAAGTTTTTAATTTTTTCAAAATTATCTAAATTAATATCAATATTCTCTGCAATTTGGGAAGTTCCCGCATTTCCTGGAAAACAGTATATTTTATTTACATTATCCGACTTGTTTAAACTATCACAAATAGCATGTTCTCTTCCGCCACTTCCTATTATTCCAACTTTCATATAAAACTGTATAAACTAAAAATGACAAAAAAATTAGCAAAAATAAAATATCTGCCAAATAATTTTCAAATTATTCAGCCTGGTGATTATGTTGAGTGTGCAGTTTCAGGAAAAAAAATAAATATTGAAAATTTAACTTACTGGAATGTAGAATTACAAGAGGCGTATTTTTCTTATAAAGAGGCTTATCAAAAAAGAGAAAAAAATAATGAAAAATAAATTTTCATTTCCAACGGTTGTGTGACCATATCCATTGTTCAGGTTTTTTAATTATCATTGCTTCAAGAATTTTATTTAATTCATCTGTAATCTCTTGAATTGTATCATCTTTTGAAAAATAAATAGGTTTTTCTATGATAATTTTAAATTTTATATCTTTTGTTCTTTCAATATAGACAGGAACCACAGGGATATTAAACTTTTTAATTAATTGTGCAGGTATAGTTGTGGTGAATGCTTTTTCCCCAAAAAAATTAGATAAAATTCCCTCCGAAACTCTTTGATCAATCATTAAGGCAGTAGAGAAATTTTTTTTTTTAAGTTTAATTAAATTTTTTAAACCACCAATACCTTTCTTAATTTGATATTTACAAATATATTTTTTTCTTATCCTTTCCATAATTTTATTTAAAAAAACATTGTTTAGAGGACGATAAATTGCAGATAAGTTAATTCCAGTTTTTTCTAAACTCATTGCCATTAGTTCAAAATTACTTAAGTGCCCTGAAATAAAAATTACTTGTTTTTTAGAATTGATTATTTCACTAAGAATATCTTTTCCTTCTATGTATATTTCCGAGGACAATTTACCTGATCTAAAATTTTTAATGAACATGTATTCAGCAAAAATTCTTCCGTAATTATTCCACATAAAATTTTTAATTTTTTTCATATCTGATTTTTCAATATTGGGGAAAGCTCTTTTTATATTTGAATTAATTATTTCTTCTGATCTAAAGAAAGGTCCTATAATTTCAAAAATTTTCCCACTCGTTCTAGAGGCTAGTTTAGCGCCTAAAATTTTAAATATAATAAAACTTATAATTGCAAATATAAATTGTAAAAAATATTTAATATACCTCATATTTTATATTAAAGATTTAAAAAATTCGTCTTCATTTATTATTTTTAATTCAGATTTAATATATTTAATTTGGGATAAATTTTCACTTTTAATTCTCAAATAATCTTTTTCAGTTGTTAGTATTTTACTGTTAAGTTTATTTGCTTCCGATAAAATTTTATTTATATCTTTCTCTGAATATTCATAGTGATCAGGAAATTCAATTTCTTTAACAATTTTAATTCCATTTATTTTTAGCATTGACATAAACGTATGGTGATTTCCGATTCCAGAAAATGCTATATATTTGTTGTCTTTGTCAAATTCATCTAAATTTATTGGTTGGTATTTGCCAATATGAATATTAATATTAGGATTAACTTTAAATATTTCTTTTTTTAAATTTTCAATATTTTCTAAATTTCCATTTATAAAAACGTTTTTATGTTTTTTGAGTGAATTTAAAGGTTCTCTTAAAGGACCAGAGGGAATTGTCATACCATTCCCAATCCAGTTAATGTTATTAAAGCATACGAAGCTTACATCATAGTTTATAGAACTATCTTGAAGCCCATCATCAATTATAGCAATCTGATAATCTTCATTCTCCGCTTGTTTGATAGCATTTATTCTTTTATTTGATAAAAAAAGTTTTCCATTTTTCTCTAATAACTTTTGTTCATCAATTTGGTTCTTATAAAATTTTTTTATTAGACAGGATTTAAAATTTTTACTAGATAAAATCTCATTTATTTTTATACTTAACGAAGTTTTTCCTGTACCCCCTACATATATGTTACCAACACATATTGTTTTAATTTTGAATTTTTTACTTTTTTTCTTTGAATTAAAATATGCAAATAATCTAATTAATAGAGATATAGGTTGTAGAAAGTAAGCATAGATATTTGGATTTTTCTCATCCCAAAACTTAGGTTTTTTTAAGTTCATTGTTAATAATACTATCTAGCTCTTTTATAGTTTTTTTGAAGATTTTTGTCCCAATATTCTTAATTTTATCACCCATATATTTATTTTTTTCAAACACAATTGATGATGCAAGTTTTTTAGGCGTTGTTACCCTTACTGAAATTTTTAATGATTTAAGTTTTTTATAAATATCCTTAAAATTATCTATATTTGGACCATGTAATATTTTTGCACCAAATCTTGCTGCTTCCAAAGGGTTCTGACCACCTCTTTTAATCATAGAACCGCCTAAAAACACTGAAGATGCTATTTTATGAAAATCCTGAGTATCTCCAAAAGTGTCAACTATGTATATGTCTGTAAGATTAAGTCTACTTTTTTTTGAGCTGTGCAAATCAACTTTTAAGTTTAAGTTTTTTATTTCACTTACTATTTGATCGACCCTGTGTATATGTCTTGGAATGATAATTGTTGTCAAATTTTTAATTCTTTTTTTTAATTCTATATGAGTTTGTGAACAAAATTTTTCTTCTCCAGCGTGAGTACTAGAAGCTACCCAAATATTTCTTTTTTTTAATTCTTTTACTAAATATTTATTTAATTTATTTTTTTTAGTTAATTTGTTTTCTATAAATTTAAGATTACCTAAATCTTTAATATTAGTATTATTTATTTTTTTTAAAAATAATTTTGTTTCTTTATTTTGGGGAAAACTTATTTTTATTTTATTAAATGTGGATATGGCAAAATTTTTAATTTTCATCCACCTATCAAATGTTTTTTTTGTTAATCTTGCATTTAATAATATTAATGGAATGTTACTATTTTCCAAACTTTTAAACATACTTGGCCAAATTTCTGATTCTATAAATATTGCTAAACGTGGCCTCCAAATTTTTAAAAATTTATTTGTTAAATATATATGATCAACAGGGTAAAATTGGTGAATTGTTTTTTTTAATTTAAATTTTTTAAGTACTTTAGATGAACTGACTGTACTTGAGGTGATTAAAATTTGATTAATATATTTTTTTTTCTCATAATATTTTATTATAGGAATAATACTTAACAATTCCCCAACACTAGCTCCATGAAACCATATCAAATTACCACTTGTTTTATTTTTAGTAACAACACTTAACTTTTCTCTGAATCTAAATTTATCTTCTTTTTTTTTTATTAATCTAAAAATTAGTATAATTGGAGAAAATAACAAAATTATTGTTACAATTATTTGATATAAAAAAAACATATTTATTTTTGAATTTGTTTTTCATAAAAGTTTTTATACATGATCGACTTATATAAAAGATCTTGATGTTTTCCATTTTCAATTACTTTTCCATTATCAATTAAATAAATATTATTTGCATTTAAAATAGTAGATAATCTATGTGCAATTACTATAGTGGTTTTACCTTTGGTTAATGTCTGAAGTGCTTCTTGGATTTTATTTTCAGTTTCAGAGTCAAGAGATGACGTTGCTTCATCTAATAAAATAATTGAACTTTTTTTAATCATTGCTCGTGCTATTGAAATTCTTTGTTTCTCACCTCCAGATAATCGCACCCCATTTTCTCCAATTAATGTTTCATATTTATTAGGTAATTTTTGAATAAAATCGTCTGAATTAGATAGAATAGCTACTTTTTTGATTTCTTCATCCGAAGCATCTTCATTAGCGTACTTAATATTATTTTTTATAGTATCATCAAATAATGTAGTTTCCTGACTAACAAGAGAAATTTGTTCTCTCAAGGAAATAATTTTAGTATCAAAAATAGATTGATTATCTATTGAAATGTCACCTTTTTCTGGTTGATAAAATCTTGGTATTAAATTCAATATAGTTGATTTTCCAGAACCGCTGTGGCCAACCAGTGCTGTCATTTTACCACCCTCAAATTCTAAATTTATATTATTTAGTACATTTTTTTCATTTGCCTCATATTTAAAGGATACATTTTTAAATTTTATGCTTCCTTCAGAGACATCGATATCTTTTGCATTATTTTTGTCTTTAATTGAATTTTTGGTATCCACTATTGGAAGTATTCTGTTCGCTGCTGAAAGACCTTGATTTACAACCATGTTTAAAGTTGATAAGGCTCTTACAGGTTGATAAGCAAGCATCATAGCAGCAAGAAAAGAGAAAAAATTATTTACTTTAATTTCATTGTTTGCAATTAGTGTGCCTGAATAATAGATTAGAATTGCAATCATTATACCAGTTAAAACTTCCATTATAGGTGACATTCTAATAAGCACTGTAGTGATTTTTTTGTTTTTTTGCATTAATTGGTCTAAATGACCGTCAGCTCTTTGTGTTTCAAAATTTTCCTTTTGAAATATTTTTGTAATTTTGTGATTTTTAAATAATTCAACTAAGTATGCTGTTAAAAAACCTGATTTTTCTTGAGCTTCAGTTGCAACTTTATGCATTCTTTTACCTAGGGATTTAGATGCAATACTTGCTAATGGAATCATTATTAATGAAATTAAAGCAAGCTTCCAATTTTGAAAGAACATTACAGCAAGCAATCCAATTAAAGTTAAGCTATCTTTAAATAAACTCAACACAGCAGTACTTAATAAATTGGTTATGTGTTGAACATCATAAGTAAGATTTGAAATAAATTTTCCAGTATGTTTTTTATCTATTGATTGGGTATCTGCCCTGATCAAAGATCTAATCATATCAATCTGGAGTTTTTTTTTTATCTCCTCAGCAACAATTATCATAAAAGATTTTGCGATATAAAGAGAAATACCTTTGGTTGAAAAAGCCAAAATAATTAGTAGTGGTATAAAAATAAGTAAAGTCTGATCTTTTTCTAAAAAAATTTTTTCTATTGCAGGATCTAATAACCATGCAATTGCAGATGTACTTCCTGCAACTAAAATAGAAAATAATCCAGAATAAAAAATTAAATGTAAATATTTTTTGGAGTAATCTTTGTAAAGTCTTTTAAAAATGTCTATTTTATTCATTATATATTTTTAATTATAAAAATATTAAAAAATATTATTAATCCAAATAAATTATTACTTTTAAAAGCTCTTAGACAACTTGATGGATCGTTTAGATTAAAAATTTTTATCTGGTAAATAAATAAATGTAAAAAAGGTAAAACCAATAACAAAAAGTAATAATTATTAAATTCCATAACAAATCCTCCCAAAGCAAAAAAAAGAATTAATAATGAATAACATACGTACAAAAATTTTTTTGCCTTACTTTTAAATTTTATTGAGGTTGATTTTAATCCTATAATTTCATCGTCTTTTAAGTCTTGATATCCATAAATTGTGTCATAACCCAGTGTCCAAAATATGGCCCCAATATAGAAAAGAATTGGAACAAAGCTAATTTCATTTTTAATAGCTGTCCAACCAAGAATAAGTCCGTAATTAAATGTAATACCTAGGAATAATTGCGGCCAGTACGTAAACCTTTTCATCAAAGGATATGTAAATGCTAGTGGCATTGAACCAAAAGCTAGGATGATCGTAAATAAATTGAAATTTATTAAAACTAATAATGCCAAAAAGCATAATGTAACTGAATAAAAAATTGCAATTTTAATAGAAATTTTACCCGAGGCAATTGGACGATCTTTAGTACGAAATACTTTTCCATCAAATTCCCTATCATGGATATCATTTACTATGCATCCAGCTGACCTCATAAAGACAGAGCCTAAAAAAAATAAAATTAAATAAAAAAAATATAAATTTAAATTTTCATTAAAATCATAAGCTAAAGTTAATCCCCATGCACAAGGCCAAAATAATAGCATATAGCCAATTGGTTTTTTTAATCTCGTTAATTCAATAAAAAGATTTAACTGGTTCATAATATTTTACTTGTAAATAACAAAGCCTAGTTTCATAATCAAATTGATTCGTATGAATATAGATTACACAGTCACAGCTTTGATGTTTCCTGCAATTCCATTAATGATGGCTGTTTACAGTAACAGGTTTCATTCTTTAAGTATATTAATTCGCCAGCTTCATGATGAGCATGTTTACGAAAAACATATCCCACCAGAATGGAAAAAGCAGTTTATAAATCTTAGTGGCAGAATAACTTTGCTAAGATGGACAATACTTTTTTCATCATTTGGCTTTCTTTTTAATATGTTGACAGTATTTGCTTTGTATCTTGATGAGCTTTTTTTGGCTCGTGTAATTTTTGGATCTTGCTGTTTATCTATGATTATATCTATAATTTTTTTTATTAGAGAAATTCAAATTTCAACAAATGCGCTTAAGCTTCATATGTCAGATATGGATGTTGATGTTAATTAGGAACAATAACAGCAGGGCCTAAAATTTTTCGTCCTTCAAGATCCTGATGTGCTTTAATAACTTCCTCTAGCTTGTA
>ENA-OSEY01001864-OSEY01001864.1-marine-metagenome-genome-assembly--contig:-NODE-1864-length-14082-cov-4.102463_pt1 | contig 14082 bp, 18 predicted proteins | sample MGYA00248465_ERZ534230 | MGnify/ENA primary metagenome ERZ534230 (study PRJEB26409, sample SAMN06344110) | marine metagenome | isolation source: Sea water from surface | place: Atlantic Ocean:Southern...
TCGGAGTGGAGAGATTCGAACTCCCGACCCTCTGGTCCCAAACCAGATGCGCTACCAGGCTGCGCTACACTCCGACGAGAGTTGTTGTATTGCCGGACGCGCCGCAATGCAAGCCTCTTGCTTAACCGCCGAGCGGAAAACGCAGGCGCGCCCCCGGCCCGATCCCGTCGGCCTGCATGCTGCCACCTTTCAGCTCGAGCACATATTTCGCCGGACCCGACGATCGCCGCGAAACAAGGGACCCCGGCGCGGCTTTTTCAACAGCCGAGACGAGCCTGCCCTCGTCATCGAAAAACAGCATGTCGAGCGGGATCAGCGTGTTCTTCATCCAGAAGCTGCGGACAGCCATGCCGTCAAAGATGAACAGCATGCCGGCATCCGCATCCATGGCCTCGACATGCATCAGGCCGTAGGCATGTTGGCGCGGCGTTGTTGCCAGCTCTACCCGGTATAACAGCATGGTGCCGTCGCCGCGGTCCAGCGACAGGGTGGATGTGGCGAAGTCCGGCCGGTCCCAACTGGCACCCAACGCGCCGGTGCTCCCCCACGCAACTACCCAGAACAGCCCGAGACAGGCGAGAAATCCCGCGAAGTGCAACCGTGCCCTAGCCGGCAAGGAGATAGCCGATGGCAAGGATCACGACCAGCACGAGGGTCTGCACCATGACGGCACGCCCGGGCACCGTCGGCCCGGTGATCGGCGCATGAGCAAGCCGCTCGACCGAAGACCAGATGGCGTCACGATAGCCGCCTAGGGCGCAGACAAAACTCGTCCAGACCGCCATCACCGCCCACAGCACCGGCCGGCCTGCCGCCACAGCCACCCGCCGGTACAGCCAGTCGGTGTTCAGCACGGTGGATTTCAGCTCGGGCGGGTAGAAGCCGAAACGCATCAGGAACGTGAAGGCAAGGATCGAGAAGATCAGGAGTTCCATCTGCCCGAGAACATGGCTGGCGTCATAGGGGTTGTAGTCGATGCTGTAGGGCAGGATCTGATAGAACAGACCCGGCAGGCTGCCGATGCCGATGCAAAGCGCGCTGGCGGCGCCCATGGCGACCAGCATGCCGAACGGCGCCTCTTTCACCTTGTGGCCGCCATCATGGCCGAAGAACGCGAAATACGGGATCTTGATGCCGGAATGGTGCAGCACGCCGGCAGAAGCCGCCAGCAGCACCAGATAGGCCGCCACCAGTCCCTTGTAGCCAAGTGCCGACATGATCAGCGATTTCGCGGCAAAGCCGCTGAACAGCGGAAAGGCCGAGATCGACATCGCGCCGACGATGCAGAACACCATCGTCCATGGCATCGATTTGTAGAGGCCGCCCAGCTCCGACGCCTTCACCGTGCCGACCCGGTAGAGAACCGCGCCCATGCTCATGAACAGCAGGCCCTTGTAGATGATATGGGCAAAGGCATGCGCCACCGCGCCATTGATCGCAAGCTCGGTGCCGATGCCGATGGCGACAACCATGAAGCCAAGCTGGTTGTTCAGGCTGTAGGCAAGCACCCGCCGCATGTCGTTCTCGATCACCGCGAAGAAGACCGGGAAAGCCGTCATCAGGCAGCCGATGAGAATCAGCAAATCGGTCCCGGCGAAACCGCGCGCCAATGCGTAGATGGCGAGCTTGGTGGTGAAGGAAGACAGCACGACCGTACCGACGACGGTCGCCTCGGGATAAGCGTCCTGAAGCCAGCCATTCAGCAGCGGGAACGCCGCCTTGATGCCGAAGGCGATAAAAATCATCCATGTGCCGGTGGAGCCGAGCGTCATGCCGGCGAAGGCGAGAGACCCGCTCTCGCTGTACAGCATCGCCGCGCCTGCAAGCAGCAGCACCCCGGAAGCAACCTGCACGATCAGATAGCGCATCGCAGCCCGCCGCGCCCGCTGCGTGCCCGACGCCAGGATCAGGAAAACCGAGGTGACGGCGGTCGCCTCCCACCAGATGAACAGCGTCACGAGGTCACCGGCGTGGAGCGCGGCGATGGCCGCGCCGGCATAGGACAGCCCCGCCACATGGTCGGTCGCCTTGCGTTCATGCCAGCCATAAAAGACATTCAGCGCCGCCGCGATATGGAACACGATGGCAAAAGGCAGGCTGAGATGGTCGGCCCGGTAGAGCGACATCTCGAAACCCAGCATTTCGATATTCAGGTGCTGGCCCGCACCGGCCGTCAGGCTGAAGGCGGACATGGCGATGGCCGCCAGCATGACAAGCTGCCTTGCATGATGCGGCACCCATATGATCGGCAGGGCGAGAAGCATCATCAGGAAGCCTGGCGGCATGGCTGTCAGAAGATCACTCATCATCGTAATAATCCTCCGGCCGCATGGCGATCTTCCTCAGCCAGATGCCGCCAACCACGATGAAGATACAGACGAAGAAAGCATAAACCGCCGGGAACAGCGGCAGATCCTCGAGGGCGATCTCGCCATGCCTGTGGACGATGAATTCCAGCACCACCAGCACCGCCCCGATGGCCAGCAGCACGCGGGTGGCCCATTGGCCCATTGCCGCAAGTTTCCTTGCTTCTTCGCTGTTCGCGCTCATCCCGCCACCATTGCCTGTGCCAGCCCAAGGATCGGGTCGGCGAAAAAGAATAGCACGATGCAGAGCACCGCGGTCGCCACCGGCGGCCAGACGGTCAGCGGATGCCAGTCGATCTTGACCTCCTTGGCCTTCGGCTTGAAGAAGGCTCGCGCCACCGGATCGAGAAGGTAGTAGATATTCAGCAGCGACGACACGCCAAGCACGATCAGCACCATCACCATGCCAGCGTCGGCAGCCCCGACCATCAGCATGAATTTCGACCAGCTTCCACCTGCCGGCGGAATGCCGATGATCGACATCGCACCGATGAAGAACGCGGCGAAAACCAGCTTCATCTCGGGACCCTGCCCGTCAAGTTGCGAGATCTTGGTGATGTGGGCCTGCACATAGATGGCACCGGCGACAAAGAACAGGGTGATCTTGCCGACGGCATGCATGACGATATGAAGCGCCGCGCCCTCGGCCGCCATCTTCGTCGCGATCGCCGCGCCGAGAACGACGTAGGACAGCTGGCTGATCGTCGAATAGGCAAGCCGCGCTTTCAGGTCATCCTTGGTGATGGCCACGCAGCTTGAGGCGAGAATGGTGAAGCAGGTCGCCCAGACAAGCCAGGTCGAGGCGCCGGTGTCGGCAAGATAATCGATGCCGAAGACATAGACCGCGACCGTCAGCAGCGTGAACACACCCGCCTTGACCACGGCCACGGCATGCAGCAACGCCGAGACGGGCGTCGGTGCCACCATCGCGGCGGGAAGCCAGCGGTGCAGCGGCATGATCGCCGCCTTGCCGACACCAAAGGCGAACGCCGCAAGAAGCCACGGCGCGACCGAGGCAGGCACCGCTCCGGCCAGAATGCCGCCCGGCACGAAATCAAGCCTGCCGGTCATCATCCAGACATAGATCACCGCCGGCAGCAGCAGGACCACCGAACTGCCGACAAGAATGCTCATATAGAGACGGCCGGCGTCCCGTGCCGCCTTGCTGTCCTTGTGCGTGACAAGCGGGAATGTCGAGAATGTCAGGATTTCGTAGAAGACAAACAGCACCAGCAGATTGCCGGACCAGGCAACGCCAAGCGCGGCATGGACGGCGACGGCATAGAAAGCGGCAAAGCGTGTCTGGTGCTTTTCATGGTTGCCGCGCATATAGCCGGTGGAATAGATCGCCGCCAGGATCCACAGGCCCGAAGCGACAAGTCCGAAGATCGCGCCGAGCGGCGTCACCCGAAAGCCAAGCTCGATCCCCGGGGCCAGCTCGGCCAGCATCCATGACGGCGCACCGCCGGCAAGAACATCGCGCGCCACCTCGATTGCGGCAAGGAAGGTCACCACCGCGCCGACCGGCCCGGCGATATCCCGCCAGTTCGCGCGCACCGCCAGGAACGGGACCAGCAGGCCGGTCACAAGCGGCGCAACAAGGCCGACAATCAGGGCTGTGTTCGGGTCCATCAGCATGGCTACAGCCCCCCTGCCAGATACATCGCGGCACGCTGCGCCCCGTCAACAAGCGGCGCCGGCGCGATGCCGAACCAGATATTCGCGATGGCCACGATCCAGAGCGGCATATACAGCGCCGGCTGTTCGGTCACCGCAGCCTCGCCTTCCGCCTTTTGCCACAGCACCTCGACGATCTTCCACAGATAGACCACCGACAGCGCACTGCTCGCCATCACCAGCAACAGCACCGCGATCATGTCGGCCTCGAGAAGCGCACGGACAAGATAGAGCTTGGAGATGAATCCGGCTGTCAGCGGCAAGCCGATGAGGCTGAGACCACAGACAAGAAAGGCCGTGGTCGTGATCGGCATGCGCCGCCCGAGACCGGCCATGCCGCCAAGATTGACCCGGCTGCCAAGCGCCACCGCGTAACAGCCGACAGCCAGGAACAGCCCGCCCTTGATCAGCGCGTGATTGCCGATATGGATGAAACCCGCGGCCAGTCCTGCCGTGCTGGCAAGGCCGAAGCCAAGCGCGATATATCCGATCTGTGCCACAGAACTGAACGCCAGCAGCTTCTTGATGTCGTTCTCGTAGATGGCGAGGATCGTGCCGAGGAAAATTCCGGCCAGCGCGAGCGGAACAAGGATGAACTCGGCCGCAAAGCCGGCAAGGTCGGGCACACCGGCGAACATGCCGAACATCACCCGCGCGATCACGTAGAGAGACGCCTTGGTTGCGATCGCGGCCAGAAGCGCCGAGACCGCGGACGGGGCAAAGGCATAGGCTGCCGGCAGCCAGACATGCACCGGGAAGATCGCCGCCTTCACAAGAAGCCCCGCCATCATGAAGCCGAAACCGACCATGACGACCGTGGTCTGCGGCACCTGCGGAATCCGTTCGGCAAGATCGGCCATGTTCAGCGATCCGGTCACCGCATAGATGAAGCCGACACCGATCACATAGAAGGTCGCGCCGACCGCCCCGATGACGAGATAGTTGTAGCCGGCTATCAGCGCACGGCGATCCTTGCCGGCACCAAGCGCGATCAGGATGACCGACGACAGCGCCGAAATCTCGAGGAAGACAAACAGGTTGAAGGCATCGCCCGTCATCACCAGACCGGACAGGCCGCCGCAGGCGAGAAGCCACGCGGAATAGGCCTTGCCGGCATCCGCCTCGGCGATCTCGGCAAGAAGCGCGGTGCGTGCGAACAGCGTCGCGACGAAGGCCAGCGCCGCCATGACCAGCACAGTGAAGGCCGAAACCGGATCAACGACGAATTCGATGCCCCAGGGCGGCGGCCAGCTGCCAAGGGCGTAGCTGAAGCTCTTGCCGCCAGCCGTGGCGCCCATCAGCATGACCGCGCAGAACAGCGCCCCGCCGGTGCCGGCCACAGCCAGCGCCCAGGTCAGCCCGGCGTACGGAAGCAGCGCCGCCACCGGCGCAAGCAGCAGCGGAATGGCGACGACAAGGGCCGGAAGGTTGGCGATGATCTGCGCGAGGGTCATGTCCGATCCTCCGCATCATCGTCCCGGCGGCCACGCGGCTCGCCGTCCTCGGCCTTCATTGCCAGCACCTCGTCATCCTCGATGCTGCCGAAAGCGGCGTTGATCCGCAGCACCAGCGCAAGGCCGAGTGCCGTGGTGGCAACGCCGACCACAATGGCGGTCAGGATCAGCACATGCGGCAGCGGGTTCGAATACAGCAGGTCGCCCGTCTCCTTGAGGATCGGCGCCGTGCCGCCTGCGATCTTGCCGACGCTGATATAGAACAGGAAGACCGACGTCTGGAAGATCGCCAGCCCGACCAGCTTCTTCACCAGATTGTTCTGCGAGATCACGATAAACAGGCCGCCCATCATCAGGCAGATGACAACCAGATAGTTCCAGTTTTCGACGAGGACCGTCATGACCCGTCCTCCCCGCTCGTGCCGCCCTTGCTGCCGGAAGACGGCTTGTAATGCGCCTCGGCGAACCCGGCAAAGGCGTGGAACAGCGCCAGCATCACACCGGTCACCGTCAGCCCGACACCGAATTCCACCAGAATGATGCCGTAATGCTGGCCCTTGGAGGCGTCGTAGGAGAGCACGTTGTAGTCTAGAAACAGCCCGTCCAGCATCATGCCTGCGACGCCGACGCCGCCATAGACGATGACCCCGCCTGCCAGCATCGCCAGATTGACCCAGCCCGGCACCAGGCGGCGTCCGGCCTCAAGCCCGAAAATCAGCGCATGCAGGATGAAGGCGGCTGCGATGATGACCCCCGCCTGGAATCCGCCGCCGGGGCTGTAGTCGCCATGAAACTGGACATAGAGCCCGAAGACGATGATCGGCGCGAACAGGATCTTGGCCGTGACGCGAAGGATGGGATTGTCACGCATCGCCGCCTCCCTTGCCGGTGTTTCCTGAATCGTCCTTGCGGCGGCGCAGCGCCGTGCGGGTATGTCCGGCCAGCAGCACAAGCACACCAAGGCCCGCGGTGAAGACGACGACCGTCTCGCCGAATGTGTCGAACCCGCGGTAGCTCGCCAGCACGGTGGTCACCACGTTCGGGATGTGCAGGAAGGACCCGCTTTCCTCGAGATAGCGCGGCGCCACATGATTATGCGCCGGCGCACTGGGGTCGCCGACGGCCGGCAGTTCGACAGCGGCCGCTATGAGAAGCGCGCCCCCGACGAGGCAGACGACCAGCGCCGGCAGGATATGCATCAGACCCTTGGCCTCGGGCGGCTCCTTCTCGGTCCCCGGCAGATAGGCCATCGCGGCAAGGAACAGCACGGTCGAGATGCCTGCCCCCACCGCTGCCTCGGTAAAGGCGACATCCACCGCGTCGAGATTGACAAACATCGCCGCCGACACCAGCGAATAGGCTCCGGCCAGAACCACCACCGGGAACAGCTTGCGCGTCCGGATCACCAGCACAAGGATGAAGACCAGCAAAGCCAGCAAAAGCATATTTGTCAGGGTAACAGCCATCAGCGCTTGCCCCCTGCTTTTTTGCCGGAGGCTTTCTTGGTGGCGGCCTTCTTGCCAGCAGCCTTCTTGCCAGCGGCCTTGCCGGGTGCCTTTCTGGAAGCTCTCGCCTTTGGCCCAGCTTGGCCGGCCCCGGACTTGCCACCGGTGCGATCTTCTTCAAGAACCGGCTTCAGGCCTGCCCGATAGGCAACCTGCGCCACCGCATGGGTGGCAATCGGGCTGGTAAAGAACAGGAAAATGCCGACAAGCGCGAGCTTTACACTGACCAGCGTAAAACCCTCATGGATGATCAGCCCCAGAATGATGAAGCCGACACCGGCCGTATCCATCATTCCGACAGCATGGGTACGACTGAACAGGTCGGGAAGCCGTATGAGCCCGAGGCTGCCGGTGATCAGCGCCACAATGCCGGCGGCGATGCACAGGCCCGAGAGAATGTCGATGACCTGTTCCATCACTGCCCCTCCTCGCCGGATGGCAGGTCGGGCTTCGCGCGGCCGCCGCTGTCACCGAGGCCGCCGGTATCGAACAGCTTCAACACAGCAAACGTGCCGATGAAGTTAATAATGGCATAGAGAATCGAGATATCGACAAATTCCGGCCGCCCCAGCACATATCCGTGCAAGGCGATCCCCAGAATGACAGTCGTGCCGATGGCATTGACGGCCAGCAGACGGTCGAACGCCGTCGGCCCGCGCATCGCGCGGACAAGCGCCAGCACCAGCGCCACCGCACAGGCAGCCAGTCCCGCCGCAAACATCATGCGACACCCCCTGGCGAAGAGGCCGGCTCAAGCGAGGTGACACGGCGGTCCATATCGCCGCTTTCGACATCCTCGGCGAATGACGGATCAACGGCATGGACCAGAAATTCTGTTCCGCCCGTGCCGGTCTCGACCTCGATCGTCGTCGTGCCGGGTGTCAGCGTGATTGAGTTCGCATAGGTGACGATGCCGGCCTCGGTGGCCTGCGTCGCCGGAGTGGAAAAAAGCACAGGCCGCGCCCGACCAAACAGGATCAGCCTGCCGGTGGCGATGTTCGACATGATGATTTCCTTGACCAGCCAAGCGAGGTAGGCCGGAAGCCGAGCCATCACGTGAAGCGGCAGCCCCTCTTCATCAGTACCACCGATCCGGTCGGCAAGAAGCGCCGCACCCGCACAGCTCACCACACCGAGGGTGATCAGCAACGGCGTATAGTGCCCCGACATCAGCAGCCAGGCGGCAAACAGTACGGCGAATAAAAGGAACGTGCGGAAATGGCGCGTCACGAGTGTCTCCCCAAACGGCTGAATACTAGAACGGCGACAAAACCACTTCAATCCGATTCAAACAATTTTGTTGGCCTCCAGACTGTTGAAACGTCGCACCGATGACGGTAAGACAATGGCTCATGCCGGCAACGGCATCATTGGATCAACGGGGGATCGTCATCATGGGTGACACAAAGGAACGTCCGGCGAACGTGCCGGCGGAAAATGAATACCATAACGTCCACTGGCTTGTTCTGGTCACCTATGCGGCAGCGATCGCCGGTTTGGCCATCCTGATCGTCAACGCCGGCTGAACGGCGCAAAGCTGCGGACATTTCGGCGCATTGACCACGGCGTATCAGGCCTGCTAGGCGAACGGCATGGACCAGCTTTATCAGGAACGCATCCTCGCCTTCGCTCGCGCCACGCGCGGCATGGAACCACTGGATGACCACACCCACGAGGCCAGCGTGTCGAACCCGACATGCGGCGACCGGGTGGATATCAGACTGAAAATCGAAAATGGCACCGTCATCGCGGCGAGTGCGGCGATCAGGGGCTGCGCGCTGTGCGAGGCCGGCGCCGGGTTGCTGACACAAATCGCGCCGCAGCGTCGGCAGCAGGACCTGGAACAGATGCGTGACGCGCTGGCAACATGGCTCGCCGGCGCTGACGATGCAGACATCCTGGAAGAGATGGGTGCCTTTGCGCCGGTGCGAGACATCAAGAACCGGCACAAATGCGTGACCCTGGCCTTTGAAGCCAGTGTCAAGGCGCTGTCAGACAAAGCCTGACGCGCATTGGTCGAGAGTGATTAGTCCGGGCGGACAGAGACCTTGCCGAAGACCCAGAGCGCAAGGCACAGGGCCAGCGGAAAACCGATTACCAGAATCAGGCCGATATTCGCATCCATGATTGTTCCCCCAAGGCGAAAATGACTGTGGCGGTTATACCCGCCCTGACAGGCGGCGCAAGATGAAATCAGGTCGCAGGCCGGTTCAGCCCGTCTCGCAGACGGCCCCGTCGCAGCATGGCATGACATTCATATGACAATGGGCACACTGGCCATGCCCGTGAACCCATACCAGCTGTTCGGGCTGCCCGCATGCAGGACAGCGCGGCATCACATGCGGCGCGCCCTCCTCGATGTCTTTCCTTGCAGGTTTCAGTACCTCGTCGCTCATGCGTCCTGTCCCATCCCGGGCCCTATCTCGGGCCAAGCCGTTCTTTCAGGCGGCGGCGCGCATCCACCGTGCCGTCATGAAAAGTGCCGAACCACGCGTCCAACGGAAAATCCACGCTTCCGTAATTGCACTCGAAATAGCGGTGATGCAGCTGGTGGTGGAAATGCCCGACAAGCACCCGACGGCTATTGCCAAGAAGCAGCTCGTGAAACCCGGTATGGCCAAAGATCGCCGACAGCGCCAGCATGTAGCCATGAAACATGATCAGAACCGGGTGTGACGGCACCACAAGGTGGATCAGCATCGAGCTGAAATAGATCACATGCTCGACCGGGTGCATCGAAATGCCGGACCAGGGGCCGACATTCACATTGCGATGATGCAGGGCGTGAACATACCGGTAGAGCGGCCCGACATGCAGCAGCCGGTGCCCCCAGTAGAAATGGAACGCCACCCACATGCCGGTGCAAAACACGATAGCGGAGAACAGCACCGGATTCCCGGCAAAGGAGATCGCCGGCATTACCCCGTTGGCATGCGCCCACAGCAGCATAACAGAATATCCGCTCCAGACCGTGACGCCGCTGGCCAGCGACCAGAACATGTTGTCGTGAACCTGATTGCCAAAGGTAAAGCGCCCGCCACCGCGATGGCCGAATTGCGGGACATATTTGGTCTCGTCGCCCTGCTTGCGAAGCGTGTAGAAAAACAGGTGAAACCCGCCGGCAAAAATCATCACCATGCCGAAATTCAGCGCATAAATGATACCTGCCCAACCCCATGACAGCACCGATGTGTCGCCAAGCGGCGCCTCGAGCAGCGCCCAGCCGCCAATGGCAAGCAGCAGGAAGATCACCGTCTCCGAAAGACTCAGCCAGTAGTCGCGGTAATAGGCGGCAATCCGGTCAATTCGCCACGGGAACTCGAACAGCGGGTTGTTGCCGATCGGCAGTTCCGGCGCGTAATGCCATTCCCCCCTCGGCTTTTTCGCCTGCGCCGCCTCATGCGCTTCGATCTGCTGCGACATCCTGAAGACCTCGTTATTCCTGCCTGCCAAACGTTGCGACGGTGACAGAAAACCGGATCACCGACAATGGCATGATTTCACCTGCCTCAATCAGGCCAGTGAAGGGGCCTATGGCGCATTGATTTCAGGTCGGATAAACATGACGGACGCCAGCCTTGCAGGCTCGGCATCCAGCATTGCAGGCGGACGCCTTTTCCGCGCTGCCGCCGAACCACAGGATCCCTGCCCTTGACCGAGGCCAGTTCACCCCTCTCGACCCGCGTGCCCGTCCATTCTCTGGGCATCAGCCAGATTCTGTCCTACGGGCTGATGTTCTATGCCTTCGCCGCCCTGAAGACACCTGTTGCCGCCGCAACGTCTCTCGGCGAATCCACAGTTCTGACCGTTCTCAGCATGGCGCTGATCCTTCAGGCCATCCTGATGCCGATTGTCGGCAGCTGGTGTGACCGCCACGGTGCGCTGTCGGTCATGCGCATCGGCTTTCTGACGGGCGCTGCCGGGATTGCCGGGCTGGGATTTGCCGGGACGGTCCCCGTTCCCACAATGATCTGGCTTGCCGGATGTTTCCTGCTGGTCGGAACCGGACTGGCGATGTCGACCTACGAGGTCGCCTTCAGCGCCGCCGTGCAGCTGCATGAAGCCAAATCAAGACGCAGCATCTCGATCATCACCTTCTATGGCGGTGTGGCGAGCTCGCTGACCTGGCTGTCGATCCACCCGCTTCTGGAGGCTGCCGGCCTTACCGGCACCTGCCTCGTGATTTCCGGCGCGCTTGTGTTCGCCAGCCTGATGATCGGGAATGCCGCGCGCCGCGCGCCGCGCCCTGCCGCTGTCAGGGATGCGGCGACCGCGCCATTCCGCTGGTCATTGCTGCAATCATCCGAAAAACGGGCGATGCTGCTTCTGGCGGGCTCAGGCGCACTGGAATATCTGCTGTTCGCGACCACGACGCTGTTATGGATCAACTGGTTCGATGCGCAATTCGGCAGTCTTGCGCTGGCGGTGATGCTTGCCAGCATATACGGGCCGTTTCAGGTGGTGGGCCGGGTCCTGGAAATGAAGGCCGGGCATCATCTGGATGCCAGGCTGACCGGCCTGATCGCCGCGTTTCTGGTGCCGGTGTCTCTGATGCTCGTGCAGATCCAGAGCATCCCGATGGCGGTGTTGGCGATGGCGCTGTTCGGCATGGGCCACGGCGTTCTGACCGTGTCATTCGGCTTTGTCACAAATCTCTATTTCCGGGCCGAAATCTACGGCCGGGCCAAGGGAATCATCGCCACGCCGCGTGCTTTTGGCGCCGCAATCGGCCCCGGTGTCGGCGGGCTGTTGTTCGGGCTGGGAAGCGAGGTTTACATGGGTTTGATGATTGCCCTTTCGGTGGGCGCCACTGTGCTGTTCGCCAGCCTGCTGCTGCTGACACCGACGAACGAGGTGCATGCCGGCAAGGCCCGATAGCGGGAGTCCTTCCAAAACTGCCGGTTTGCTGGCATCCTTTTCCCGTGATTGACCGATAGGATTTGATGGACCGGGAGAATGTGATGGAAGGTGTCGTCGATCTGAGTTTCGAGGCGTTCAACGATCTCGACAATCTGCCGAGCGCGGCGGGACGCGGATGGCTCGCCGCCGACCTGTCGCAAGATGACTGGACAGTCCCGCTCGGCCCCGGCGCGCGCGAGGAAGTTCACACCATGCTGGCGGCCATGAAGCGCCAGCCGCTTCCTACATTGCTGCGGCGACCGGAACAATTCGATATCCCCGAACTGGCAATGGCCTATGCGGCCGCCCGTAAAATCTGCGATCACGGGATCGGCTTTGCCGTGATCGACAGGCTGCCGATGGACGATTACGACATAACAGACATGGTCGATGTCTACTGGACGCTTGGCCAGCTGATGGCACCGAATGTCGCCCAGAAATGGGACGGCACGATGATCTATGACGTGACCGACACCGGCCGGAAATACGGCTATGGCGTCCGCGGCTCCACAACCAATGTCGAGCTGGTGTTCCACACCGACAATGCCTTTGCCGTGAGAGTGCCAGACTATGTCGGCCTGCTCTGCCGCTATCCGGCGAAGAGCGGCGGCCTCAGCCGGTTCTGCAGCCTCTACACCGTTCATGAACGCATGGAGGCGCGCTATCCGGCGGAACTGCGCCGCCTGTACCAGCCAATGCATTTCGACAGGCAGGCCGAACATGCCGAGGGCGCGGCGAAGACATCCTTTGCGCCTTTCTTTTCATGGTCTGGCAGCAAGCTGCGGTGCCGCGCCAACAGCTCGCTGGTCCGCAAGGGCTATCAGGTCCACGGCTCCGAGATGGATGCGGGGCTGGTCGATGCGTTGCGTGCTGTCGACGATGTGACATCATCGGCCGACCTGTGGATCGAGGCGCCGCTGGAGCGCGGACAGGTCCAGTATCTGAACAACCACGAGCTTGGCCACTACCGGTCCGAATTCGAGGATGGAGACGATCCGGCGACCAAACGTCACCTCTACCGGCTGTGGCACCGGTCCGAAGGCGGCGTCAATTACGACGGTTAAGGCGCTGCCGGCGGCCGCCCAAGCAGGAATCCGGGCAACAAAAAACCCCTGAAACCAGCCGGTTTCAGAGGCGATACTGGCATCCCGTAGGAGATTCGAACCCCTGTTGCCGCTGTGAAAGGGCAGCTTTTAGCGATGTTGGGGTACGTTTTCTGCGGGTTACGGCTGCTCTAAACCGCTGCAATCTGTCTTAGACCGCTGCCCCAATGATCCCAAAATGATCCCAACCAGCCGGTCTTTTTCTTTTCCTTAAAGCCACCAAGGGTTACCGCTGTGTAACGGCGGTAACCTGTCGCTTTGAATAATCAATGGTGCCTACTTCTATTAAAATCAGAACTGATTTTTCCATATAAACAACGCGGCAAAAAAGGATATGTATCTGTTATGAAATAAACATACCGTCCGTCTAAAATTCCGCCATTACATCGATCAAGTTTGTTTTCTCCACCAACAAACTCGTAATCCTCATTGAAAGACCCATCGTATAAACCTTGGGGACCTCCACTCGGGCGATTGCCCTGTCTAAGAAACCAACCCGATTTCTTTTTTCCCGGGAGGTAGTGAATTTCAAAACCATCCCCAGCGTATCCAACCATAGATGTGCCAGAAGTTCCGAGAAGGCTCTCGGCTATTCCGTGGTAATGGTATAAACCACCGCGTCCAACATGGCCATTATTGTAATCTAAACCCAATCTTCCAGGCGCACCAAATATATCCAAACTCCAGTTTTTATCGCCGAAACGACTGTGGCCTTGTTTAGCATTTGGGTCCCAAAATCCAGCGGTGTTTGGTCGAAATAGTACACCGTTTACAGCGATTCCTAGCGTCCCTCTGATAGGACTAGGCGTTGCTCCTTTTAAAGGTTTCAAACTAACGCAAACCTTTATTCGTTGTTCTTGTATGGCATTTGGATTTCCTCGATTGGGAAACTTTCCTGTCGGATGATCAGGGATCCCGTTCGCTCTAAAGCATCGCTCTCCTTCAACTATCGTCATTTCTACGGCGTTATTAGGCATGCCCAAACTCGGGAATGGGAAGAGCAAAATCGAAACCAAAGTTATTAGGAACCTAAGACGCATAACTAAATGTTAATCACACCGCTGTATTTCGGTAAATA
>ENA-OSEY01001867-OSEY01001867.1-marine-metagenome-genome-assembly--contig:-NODE-1867-length-14055-cov-3.467592_pt1 | contig 14055 bp, 14 predicted proteins | sample MGYA00248465_ERZ534230 | MGnify/ENA primary metagenome ERZ534230 (study PRJEB26409, sample SAMN06344110) | marine metagenome | isolation source: Sea water from surface | place: Atlantic Ocean:Southern...
CTGGATTGGTTTTTTTTATAGCAAAAATCTGGGATGCATTTACTGACCCAATTATGGGCTATATTGCAGATAACACATCAACAAGATGGGGGAAATTTAGACCTTATATTTTGTTTGGATCGGTACCAGCTTTAATAATGATTATTCTATGTTTTACTTCCCCCAATTTATCTGAAACAGGGAAATTTTATTGGGCTCTTTTCACTTACATTACATTCACTACTCTATATACAATAATTGCTATTCCAGTTGGTTCACTCATTCCCGCGATGACGCAAGATAGAGATGAAAGAACGTCACTTGCATCCTTTAGATATTTAGGAGCAAGCTCTGGATCAATTACAGTTGCAGTTTTAACATTGCCTCTTGTTGGCCTCTTTAGCTCACCACAGGTTGGGTTTCCAATTGTAGTCGGTTGTTTAGCTGTGCTGGGAGCTATTTTTGCATTTTTATGCTTTTTCAATACTAAGGAAGTTTATTCAAAACCATATGAAGAAAGCATTGGAGTTAAAAAAGTAACCAAAATGGTATTTAATAATTATCCATTGCATTTCGTGATACTAGCACTTTTAACCACTTGGGTTGCAAATAATATAAAGCAACTCACAGTCGTATATTTTGTTAAATATAACCTTCAGTTAGAGGCTTACTTTAGCCTAATTTTACTTGGTGTAATTTTGCAAATTATGTTTGGTGCATATTTAATTAACGTAATTAAGCATAAGTTTGAGAAAAAAACTTTGTTTATGATTGGAACTTTTCTTTACGTAATTACAGATTTAATAATCTATTATATTACAGGATATGAAAACTTCTGGTTATTGGCTTTTATTGCAACCTTTGGTTTCATTGGTTTTGGTATGGCAGGTGTTATGGCTTGGTCAATGATTGCCGATACAATTGAGTACGGTGAATGGAAATCTGGATTCCGAGCTGAAGGTGTACTAAATGCAGCTCATGTATTTGTCTTTAAATTAAGTGTTGGTTTTAGTGCATGGCTAGCAGGAGTTATTCTAGAAAGTACGGACTATGTTGCGAATGCATCACAACAAACTCCAGAAACATTGAATGGTCTCTTTATCATGGGATACATTTTTCCTGCTGTTGCAGGAACTATAGCAATAATTGTTACATACTTTAATAAGTACGATAGTAACTTTTACGAGAAAATATTTACTGAATTAAAGCAAAGATAAATATAAGTTATGAATGCAATCTCAATTGGTGAGGGCTTTGGGAGAGTTAACCTTATTGGAGAACATCTAGACTATAATGGCGGGCATGTAATGCCATTACAAATAAAGAACTCAATTATCTGTGAAATAAGCGAAAATAAAAATACTAATTATATTTCTATAGTTTCTGACAAATATAAAGACTCGTTTATTGTCAAGAATTTAGAAAAAAGACATGATTGGACTGATTTTATTATTGGTTCATGCCTATTTTTTGAACAAAAATTCAAAATTAAAGTAAGTAAGATATCAATTAATGTTAAAAGCAGTCTTCCACTAGGTATAGGACTCTCCTCTTCTGCTGCAATTACAATTAGTACTTTAAAATCATTAGTTAATTATTTTCAAAGAGTTATATCAAATAAGGAGTTGATAAATTTAGCTTATGACATTGAAAATAATTTTGTTGGTGTGGGTGGTGGAATAATGGATCAGTTTGTTTCAGTCTTAGGCAATCAAAATGAGGCTCTTTTTCTTAATACAGCAAACAGAAATTATGAATTGATACCCATTTTCAAAGATTATAAGTTTGTAATTATTGACAGTAATACTCAGAGAATATTGTCGGATAGTAATTTTAATCAAAAAAAAGAATTGTGCTATTCTGCTGCAAAAAATATGAATGTTGAGAATCTATGTGTAAAATCAACGATAGATGAACATGATATTCAGTCACTGTCCGACGATGAGCTTAGTGTTAGTAAACATGTAATAGAAGAAAATATAAGAGTGGTTAAAGCATCTCAATTTTTAAAAAATAATGGAGCTGAAGAATTTGGAAAATTGATGACAGAAAGCCATATGTCATTATCTAAATATTATAAGGTTTCTACACTTGAACTAGATAAATTAGTTGATTTAGCTAACTCTTTTGGTGCCTTAGGGTCTAAATTAACAGGCGCTGGTTTTGGTGGAGCTATTGTGACTCTAGTAAAAAAAGAACTGGTTGAAGAACTTAAAAAGTATATTCTTGATAATTATCCAAATGCAAAATTTATATAGTTATGAAACTTAATTTGCCAAAAGATTTTATATGGGGTACTGCAACAGCCGCTCATCAAGTTGAAGGTAATAATACAAATTCAGATTTCTGGTTATTAGAAAATACAAAAAATACAACTTTTGTGGAACCATCAGGTATCGCTTGTGATCAGTGGAATAAATATGAAGAAGATATTAATTTAATGGCTGATAATTCAATACAATCATACCGTCTATCCATTGAATGGGCTAGAATTCAGCCCTCAGAAGGAGAGTTTTCTCAAGAAGCAATTGATCACTATAAAAAAGTTCTCGATTATTGCCATTCAAAAAATGTTAAAACATGTGTTACTTATCAACACTTTACTTCTCCATTGTGGTTTACAGCTAAAGGTGGTTGGGAAAAAAGCAAAAATGTAGATTTATATATAAGGTACGCTGAAAAAATTACTAAAGAGCTTGGGGATTACTCAGACATGATTTGTACTATCAATGAGGCTAATCTAACTTCATGCTTTGCACATAGTTTTCCTAGTTATCCTGCTGGTGGCATGAAAACTCTTATGCCGTTTGTTAGCGAAGCTGCAAAATCTTGTGGTTCAACGCTGGAAAATTTTGGACCATTTCTTTTTGGTCATCCATTCAAAATAAGAGATTGTATGATGGAGGCTCACGTGAAATCCTTTCCAGTCATAAAAGAAAATTTAAATAATAATCAACCAGTTGGCATCACTCTATCTATTATGGACTACCAGTGTGTTGAAGGTGGTGAATCAGTAAGGGATGAGGCACACAAAGAATCCGTTGATGTATGTCTTGATCAAACTAAGAATGATGACTTTATAGGGATCCAAACTTATACACGTCATACATTTGGACCTGATGGTATCATCACGCCTAATTTAAAGACATCAGATATGTTGGTTATGGGCTATGAATACTATCCTGAGTCGCTGGAAAATGTTTTAAGATACGTAAGCCCAAAAATTAATTGTCCAATGATAGTAACTGAAAACGGCATTGGAACAGATGATGATCAGCAAAGGATAAATTATATCACAACTGCACTTGAAGGCTTACAGCGATGTATTGATGATGGTTTAGATATAAGAGGATATTTTTATTGGTCTTTTCTTGATAATTTTGAATGGCTTTTTGGATACAAACCAAGATTTGGACTAGTTAGTGTAGATCGAGATACACTTGAGAGAAAAGGTAAAACTAGTCTTGAGTTTTATAAATCAATAATTGATAACTCAAATTAATTAAATTTCATCACTAACTGCTTTATTAAGTATGCACCCATTTATAAGCCATTCTCCATTATCCTGTTTTTGCATAGTGTAGGTAGCAGTAACAAAAATACCATCTGGATCAACGAGATAAACAATCAAAACAGGTACGCCATCAATTAATTCAACTGGACCAAAATTGACACTTTTGGGTCTATAAACAGCTTGATAACCACTTTTGACCATCCTTTTAAATTCGTCTGCATTTTTGAATATTTGTTTAATAATTGGAGAAGCATATGAATAGGCTGTTTCAAAATCATCTTGTTGAAATGCTTCAAGTTGAAGTTTTACTACATTAATAATATCGCTTTCATCTTTATCTGATAAGACAGAAGCCTCTACCTTAAATGACAGAAATATTATTATTAGAGAGTATTTTAAAAATGAATTAATCTTCTGCATCCGCAAAGATTTTTAATTTTCTAGCCTTTAGTATTAGAACAGCAAGAGCAATCAATAAAATTGCTCCACCTTCATATAATAACATACTTGGGTCCATCGTTTTGCCCTGAAGAATTATCAGTCTTGCTACTGCAGTTATTGCTATAAAAAGAGGTATACTTATTCTAATTCTATTAAGTGTCCAATATTCTCTTATCATTTGTATGACCTCAAGGTAAATAAACAACAATAGTAGATCAGCAAGTTCAACTAAGTTTTTCTCATACATTGCATAGATTTCATATCCAATTGCAATGACGGTTGCAAAAATTATTAGAACAAGAGCAATTTTTTCAATACTTTTAATTAAATTGATCATAGAATTTCAAACAAGCCTGCAGCTCCCATTCCTCCACCAACACACATAGTTACTACTCCATATTTTGCATTTCTTCTCTTACCTTCAATTAAGATATGTCCAGTCATTCTGGAACCTGTCATTCCATAAGGGTGACCAATTGAGATGGAGCCTCCATTGACGTTTAATTTTTCATTATCAATTCCCAATTTATCGCGGCAATAAATTACCTGAACAGCGAAAGCCTCATTTAATTCCCAAATATCTATATCATCAACTTTAAGATTATGTTGCTCTAACAATTTTGGCACTGCAAAGACAGGGCCAATTCCCATTTCATCTGGCTCGCACGCAGCAACTGCAAGACCTCTAAAAATTCCCATAGGTTCAATATTCTTTTTTTCAGCCTCTTTAAGGTCCATGAGTAAACAAGAAGATGCACCGTCAGAAAGTTGGCTTGCATTTCCTGCAGTAATATATTTATCAGGCCCCATAACTGGCATTAATGATGCAAGACTTTCCAAAGTTGTTTGAGGTCGATTACATTCGTCTTTATCGACTGTCACATCTTGAACACTGACTTCTTTTGTTTCTTTATTGATCACGTCCATTTTTGTTGATACTGGAATGATTTCATCATTGAACTTGCCTTCAGTTTGTGCTGCAGCAGTCCTCTGTTGACTTTGTAAAGAATATTCGTCTTGCTTTTCACGACTGATCCCATATCGATCAGCAACAATATCAGCTGTATTTATCATAGGCATCCAAAGTGCAGGACATATTTTTTGAAGTTCAGGCTCAATTAAATGTTTCATATTAAGGTTTTGTTGGGTAAGAGAGATTGACTCAACACCTCCTCCTATTGCAACTTTAATGCCGTCTACGATTATTCTTTGAGCAGCGACAGCGATTGATTGTAAACCTGAAGAGCAGAATCTGTTAATTGTAGTACCTGGAACAGTAACTGGACATCCACCTGATATTGCAACATTTCGTCCAATATTATGACCCGTTGCACCCTCTGGTTGACCACAACCAAAAATTACGTCTTCAACTTCACCGGCATCAATACCTGCTCTATCAATTACGTGCTTAACAGTTTGGCCTCCCATGGTAATACCATGTGTCTTATTAAAACCACCTCTTACTGCTTTTGCCAATCCTGTTCTTGCAGTAGATATAATTGCAGCTTCTCTCATAAAAATTGATCTATTTAATTGATTTGCGTAACATAGAGACTTTATTCGAAAAAAAAAGTTTTAAATTCACACATGTCAAAAAATGCCCAAAAAAAGGGGTAAATTTTGGCAGTTAATAAATTTATTTTTTCTTGACCGTTATATGTATGAAAGATAGAAAGTCCCATCTTTAATTTTTACCGGAGATTCTTTTTATGGTAATGCTCAAGACACAAACCTCAGCTCCAATTTGGGTTCCAGATGGTTACAAAAAACTTGGATGGCATGCGGGATTTGATGTTTTGGTAGGTCCAATGTATTACAAGAAAGAAGAGTCTGGAGAATACAAATTTATCACTAAAATACTAGATAAGCATCTGAATGCTCATGGCATAGCTCATGGTGGTTACTCAATGACATTAGCGGATATCTTTCTTGGGACCTCAGTTTTTGTGGCAAGTGGTAAAAAACCTTGTAGTACAATATCACTTAATTGTAATTTTGTTAGTCCTGGGCTTCAAGATGATTTGGTTGAGTGCGACGCCAAAGTAACTCGTACAACAAAGTCACTGGTATTCATTGAGGGCAACTTAATTTCGAAAGATAAAGTTATCTTATCAGCATCAGGTATTTGGAAAATACTTAATCAGTAATTTTTAAAAAATTTTTGTAGCGATATGAATGACTTCATGTCTTGTATCTTTTCATTTTTCATAAGTTTTTCTACTTCCTTGAAAGATAAGATCTTAGTTTCTAAAACTTCATCAGGGTCAAAACTAGTAGCAGTTTTTTTATAAATCTTGGTGCTATAACAATAAATTACACAGCTATTATATGCAGGTGATGGAAAAAAACTTCCAAGCGATTTCCAATTATTACCATGATAGCCAGTTTCCTCAATTAATTCTCTTTTGGCACATTTTAGAGGATTTTCACCTTTATCAATTGTTCCTGCTGGCACTTCTAGAAGAACTTTATCAACTCCATATCTGTATTGTTTGAGCAAAATAACAAACTTTTTATCTAAAATAGGAACTATTGAAGCGACCCCATTATGCTCAATTTTATCTCTCACTAATTTATTTCCATTTACCCAAATAACTTCATCAAATTTTAAATTGAATACCTTTGCGGAAATTTTTTTATTAGTTTTAATAAACTTTGCTTTCTTCACAAATTCCTCTGATATTTTTTCATATCAATTAAATTTACTTTTTTGTGTAATTCTTCAATCAGTTCTAACAAATTTTTTGGACTCATTGAAATAGTTGCAGTATTAACTAGGGGATGAAAATTAACTATATCAAAGCCTAGGAATGCCTCATCAAAGAAAAAGTTCACTTCTTTATTAGTATCGTTTAATAACCCAAACGGAGTAACTGCGCCTGGTTTCAATCCTAAATATTCCTCTAAATATGACTCTCTCGCAAAAGATAGTTTCTTGCTATTGAGAGGTTCAGATATTGCTTTGAGGTCAGCAGTTATATCTTCAATAAAACTTACTAGATAAAATGTATCTTTTTGGTCTTTGAGAAATAGATTTTTTGAATGTGCCCCACTTATTTTGCCTCTTAGATTTTTTGAATCTTCAACAGTAAATAGTGGTTCATGATGTGTAATATCAAAATCATAATTTCGATCTGATAATATCTTTATTAAACCCTGTTCTTCAACCATCAAGTAAATTTTTTAAGAGTATTTTTATAATTTGATTCTGGGAGCTTATTTATCAAATCTCTAAATTTTAATTTCGAAATCCATTTCCTTTGATATGCCACTAACTCTATTGATCCTGTCAATGTCTTATTCTTTTTTTGATATTCCATAACGTAATTTGAAGCAATCAACATTTCATGAGAGTCACCAGTATCAAACCACTTTATATTTTGTGATAAAGGAATAACTGAAAGTTCCTTATTTTTATGATAATCTAAATGGACATCGACAATTTCAAGTTCACCTCTCTTAGATTTTTTTAATTTTTTTGAAATTTCAACTGACCTTTTGTCGTAAAAATAAAGTCCAGGTATAGTATCGTTACTCTTTGGCTTACTCGGTTTTTCTACAATTGATTGAATCCTACCCTTTATATCGACCTCAATTACAGCTGATTTTTCAGGAAACTTAGTTTTAACAGATAATATATTTGCGGGTAATCTTGAGTTTTGAACTTTAGATAAGTATTTTTCCATTTCTTTACCAATAAATAAATTATCAGCTAATGCTAATGCAAAGGAGTCCTTTCCAATAAATCTTTTTCCTATGCGCATAGCGTCTGGTATTCCAATTTGTTTTCTCTGATAAGTATATGAGAACTTCATTCCAAGCTGTTTTCCAGAACCAAACATCTTTTTAAATATTTTTATATCTTCACGCCTGCTTATGAAAAGAATATCTCTTATGCCTGCAAGCATCAGATTGCACAGAGCATAATATAACATTGGTTTATCAAATACAGGTAGTAGCGGTTTTGCAGTAACTTTTGTAGCAGGCGATAACCTTGAACCTTTTCCTGCAGCGAGAATTATTCCTTTTTTATATCTCATAAAAAATAACGTATCTGAAAATTAGAATAAAAAAAAATAAAATTATTTTTTCTTCGATTTATGCTCTAAAAAGTCTTTATCTCTTAAATTTTGAAAGTCTGCGTTAGTTTTTTGCATTTTTGACATCATGCTTTTCATGACATCCTCTTTATGTAATGTCGCTCCATTCCACATAGCAACATATTTAAGGCCTTCTTCGACTGTATGATCTCGAGAATAGTTTAGAACATCCTTGGTACCCCACATCGCTAAAGGAGATTTAGAGGAAATTTTCTCCGCCATTTCAAAGGCTGCGGTAATCATTTCTTCCTGAGACGGATAAACATAATTTATTAATCCAACTTCATGAGCTCTATCGGATGATATGCTTTCACCCATCAATGCCCACTCCCTTGCAATTCCTGCTGGTATTACTTTCGGTAGTCGTTGAAGAGTTCCGATATCGGCTGCAAGTCCAACATTTATCTCTTCAATTTTAAAAAAGGCATCGGCCGTACAAAGTCTAATGTCCGCTGCAGTAATTAAATCGATGCCACCACCAATACATCCACCTTGAACGGCAGCAATGACTGGAAATCTTGCTGTCTCAAGACAGCTTGCTGCTTTTTGTAGATAAGCTAACTGCTGCATAAAGTACCCACGACTTCTGCCAATTTCACCTTTCTCGAAACTAATCTGGTCGTTTTGAAACATGTTAAGATCTATTCCAGCAGAAAAGTGAGGGCCTGTTGAAGATACTATTAGTGCTCTTATTTCGCCTGTGTCATCAAGCATCTCAACCTCATCCGGAAACGTTCTCCAAAAATCTTCATTCATGGAGTTCCTTTTTTCCGGTCGATTAAACTTTAAGTGAGCAATTGATCCCTTTTTTTCTAAATCAAATGGTTTTGGCATAACTTTTTTGCTAAATTAAATAATATATTTGAAGTATATATAATATTATTCAGATAAAAATAGATAAAAATGACTATTAATTATGATGAAATAATGAATTTGACGTCTGAGAACGTTGAAATATCATATTCTGATAAAGACTCAATTTTATACAGTCTAGGCATCGGACTTGGAAATGACCCGATGAATCTCAATGAATTAAAGTATGTTTATGAAAACAGTCAGTCAGTTCTTCCATCTATGGCTACTAATTTTCAATATCATTCTCCTCTACTACTTAAAACAAATATTAATTTTATTATGGTTGTTCACGGTGAACAGAGACTTTCAATAACAAATGCTCTGCCTGTTTCAGGTGATTTTATTGCTAATGCAAAAGTAATAGGATGTTATGACAAAGGACCAGCTCGAGGGGCTATTATTGAAGTTGAAACAACTGTTAAGAACAAAAAAAATAATGAAGAAATTTGCAAGCTTGTAAGTACCACATTTGCTCGGGGTGATGGTGGTTTTGGAGGGCCTGACTCACCTAAAAAAGAAATATTCATTCCAGATGGCGAGCCAGATTATGTCAGTGAAGTTTCAACCAAGCCCGATCAAGCCCTTATATTTAGATTGTCAGGTGATTATAACCCTCTTCACTCTGATCCAAATTTTGCGAAAGCTGCTGGTTTTGAAAAACCTATACTTCATGGCATGTGTACTTACGGTATTGCATGTCGTTCATTAGTTAATGAAATTTGTGAGAATGACGCTTCAAAGCTAAAAAGATTTGATTGTCGTTTTTCTTCGCCAGTTTATCCGGGAGAAACAATTGTTACTGAAATGTGGAAAAATGATAAAATGATATATTTTAATTCAAAAGTAAAAGAACGTGATAAGTTAGTTCTTAAAAATGGAGTAGGTGAAATAAAATGATACCTAAAGTTGGAGTACAAGAGGGAAAAGAACCACTTTTCTACAATGAATCACATCATGCTTGGAGGGAGGAAGTAAGAAAATTTGTTTCAAAAGAAATAGTTCCATATGTCGATGAGTGGGAAGAAGCTGGTGAGTTTCCGCGTGATTTATATAAAAAAGCAGCTGATGTTGGGCTGATGGGAATGGGTTATGATGAAAAATATGGCGGAACTAAAGAAGGTATCGATATATTTCATGGAATTGTAACTTCTGAAGAATTTGCACAGGGTTGTGGGGGTGTTTCTGCTAGCCTGATGTCACATAATATTTCAATACCATTAATACAAGCGCTTGGAACAGAAGAACAAAAAGAAAAATTTATTCCTCCTGTCATTAAAGGGGAAAAGATTGCAGCCCTAGCAATGACTGAGCCTTCAGGTGGTTCTGATGTTGCCGGTCTTAAGACAAAAGCGGTAAGAAAAGACGATCACTTTGTAGTAAATGGATCAAAGATGTTCATTACGAGTGGAATGAGAGCAGACACATATGTAGTCGGTGTTAGAACGGGTGGTGAAGGAGCTTCAGGAATTTCAATATTAGTAATTGAAAAAGACACACCTGGATTTACTCAAACACCTCTCAAAAAAATGGGATGGTTAAGCTCTGATACGGCAGCATTATACTTTGATGATTGTAAAGTTCCTGTTGAAAATTTAATAGGTGGTGAAAATAGTGGCTGGATTGGTGTAATGAGTAATTTTAGTCAGGAACGATTAGGCATGGCTGCTGGCATGAATGCATATTCGCAAATCTGTATTGATGAAGCAGTTTCTTGGGCAAGAGAGAGAAAAACATTTGGAAAACCACTTATAAACAACCAAGTTATTAAACATAAACTTGTAGAAATGAATCGTTGTGTTCGTGCATCAAAAGCATGGACAGAATTGCTCTCATGGCGTGTAATGAATGGTGAAAGTCCAATTGCGGATCTCGCAATGTTAAAAGTACAAGCTAGTAAAACAATGGAACTTTGTGCAAGAGAAGCAATGCAAATTTTAGGTGGCGCTGGTTATTTAAGAGGAAATAGTGGGCCAGCACGAGTAGAGAGAATTTACAGAGAAGTAAGAGTTAATGCAATTGGTGGTGGCTCTGAAGAAATAATGTACGATTTAGCTTCTCGTCAGTTAGGGTACAAAGCTTGAATTAGAATTCAGCTACGTCCATTTCCATCATAGATGACTTGCCAGCTTGAACCTTTTGTGAATACATCACGAGTTCAGGCATAACCTTTTCAACAAAATAAGTTCCAGTTTTTATTTTATTTTTGTGAATGGGTTCATTTTTACCTACAGAATATTTTGCCATCCGCGCCCACATATAAGTGAGAGACATTAATGCAAGTAAATTTAGATAATCAGATGCAGATGCCAAGGCATTTTCTGGATCTTGCATACCATTTTGCATCAACCACATAGTTGAGGCCGTGACTTCTTTAAGAGCATTCTGTAATGGAACAATAAATTGTTTTATATCTTCATCATCTTTATTTTCAGATAAAAATTGTTGCACTTCTTTTTGGAAATTTTGAAGAAGTCTTCCTTTATGCATTGTTAGTTTTCTTCCCACTAGATCCAAAGCCTGAATACCATTAGTGCCCTCATAGATTTGAGTAATGCGTACATCTCTCAAATATTGTTCAAGAGGATATTCTTGGGTAAATCCGCTGCCACCTAAAACTTGGAGTGACTCTGAGCAATTTTGAAAACCTCTATCAGTACAATAAGCTTTAACGATTGGTGTCATAAGTGCCGCAAAATCGTCAGCTGATTCTCTTACCTTTTCATCTGGGTGATCTTCGGCTAAATCAATTTTCATTGCAGTATATATGCACAAAGCTCGCATTGCTTCAGTCGTTGATTTGACATTCATTAACATTCTTCTTACATCAGGGTGAACGATAATGTTATCTGCTTTACTATCTTTATCTTGTTTCTCTTTAACAACAGATCTCATCTGCTTTCTTTCCTTAGCAAATTCTAATGCATTTTGATAGGCTATCTCAGACATTGCGATACCTTGTAAACCCACTTTCAATCTTGCATCATTCATCATAAGAAACATAGCTTCCATGCCCTTATGTTTTTCGCCCACAAGCCAGCCTTTTGCATTATCTAAATTCATTACACATGTTGGTGATGAATTGATACCTAGCTTATGCTCTAAACCACCACAAAAAATCTGGTTTCGTGAATTATCTTCAAGTCTTTTAGGTACCAAAAATAAGCTGATACCCTTTATGCCATCTGGAGCATCTGGTAATTTTGCAAGGACGAGGTGAATGATATTTTCTGTAAGGTCATGTTCACCAAATGAAATCCATATTTTTTGTCCATTTAATTCATAATGATCATCTATAGGATTTGCAGTAGTTTTGATAAGACCTAAATCTGTGCCACACTGCGGTTCGGTTAAACACATTGTACCCATCCACTCTCCAGAAACTAACTTAGGAAGATATTTTTGTTTTAGTTCATCAGATCCCTTCTTTAATATTGTCTTCATTGCTCCATGACTTAGCCCAGGTCCCATGTAAAAAGCCATGTTAGATGCTATACCAATCTCACCAGACAATATTGCAGTAGTAAATGGAGCTCCACCTCCACCAAACTCTGTTGGCATAGTTGCACCCACATATCCTGAATCTCTAACTGTTTTGTATAGTTTTTTGTATACCTCAGGCGTATGGACTTCAGGTCCTTCAGCGCCGTCGGGAATAAATTTTAAGCCTTCACGATCACCTATTTTGTTGGTTTCAACAACTTCCTGTTCATTAAGTTTGCCTATTTCTCCAACAACGCTCATAAGTGTATCGGCATCATATTCTTTGAATCGTTCAATACTTCCAATTGTATTGCTGTAGTCAAGCATTGATAAATTGTATTTCAAATCTTCTATTGGACTTTTATAGGACATAGGTTTAAGAATATTAATTAGTAAAACTAATATATAAACTTTGTCTAATAAATTGCAAATCCCTTATTTTGCGCACCCATTCAGGTCTGGGAATACCAAAAGTGTGAGATTATGAGCATCTATCTGCCAATTGCAGAAATATCAATCAATATTTATTTACTGCTGTCAATTGGAGGTGCTGTGGGATTTTTATCAGGCATGTTCGGTCTTGGTGGTGGATTTTTAATGACACCACTTTTAATTTTTATGGGTATTCCAACAAACGTTGCTGTTGCAACATCAGCTAATCAGATAGTCGCTTCTTCAATATCTGGAACGATGGGTCATTGGAGACAGGGATTAGTTGATTTTAAAATGGGTAGTGTTTTATTATTTGGAGGCTTTTTTGGATCGATATTTGGAGTATGGATTTTCCATAAACTTGTACTTATCGGGCAAATTGAAACTGTAATTTCAATTTTGTACTTTATTCTTCTTGTTTCAATAGGGACACTCATGCTCATTGAAAGTTCACAGGTCATAAGAGACCGTATTCGTAAAACTACAGTTAAGAAAAAAATTCATTATCATAATTGGGCGCACAGACTGCCATTTAAAGTAAGGTTTTATAAGTCAAAGCTTTATATCAGTATTATTCCTCCAATAATCATTGGTTTTTTAATTGGAATTTTATCTGCAACAATGGGCATAGGTGGTGCGTTTATACTTATTCCTGCCATGATTTACTTTCTGGGTATGCCTACATCAAAAGTAATTGGTACTTCATTATTTCAAATCATTTTCATTACTGCATTAGTGACGATACTTCATGCTACAACAACTTTTGCTGTAGATGCTGTGCTAGCCTTTTTTTTAATTTTATCTTCAGTAATAGGTGCACAATTTGGAGTTTTAGCTGCAAATAAGCTTAGAGGAGAAGAAATAAGAGCTTTGCTTGCCGTAATTGTACTAACCGTTGCTGTGAAAATAGCGTTGGACCTTTTACTTATTCCCGATGATGTTTTCAATATATCAGTTACAAGGACACTGTTCTGATGAGATTTATTTTTGTAGTGAAATTTTTAATTCTCTATTTTTATTTATGTTTCAATGTTTCAGCTCTTGTAATTGGAAGTGATGAACAAGAGATATATATTGATGCAAATTTTACTGGAAAGGACCTTTTAGTCTTTGGGGCTTTTTACTCTGACCCTACTCAGCCTAGAGATGAAAAGAGGGATCTTCTTATAGAGGTTATTGGTCCAAGTGAAGATGTTATTCTCAGAAAAAAGGATTCTTTTTTTGGCTTTTGGCTTAACAGACATTCAGTCGAAT
>ENA-OSEY01001868-OSEY01001868.1-marine-metagenome-genome-assembly--contig:-NODE-1868-length-14047-cov-4.483465_pt1 | contig 14047 bp, 14 predicted proteins | sample MGYA00248465_ERZ534230 | MGnify/ENA primary metagenome ERZ534230 (study PRJEB26409, sample SAMN06344110) | marine metagenome | isolation source: Sea water from surface | place: Atlantic Ocean:Southern...
TCAAGAAAACCCTTTATCTGCTTGGCTTGGGATAGCTTAGAAGAAATAATCCTAATTTATTAAATGTGTTTACCATTAGGTAACCTTAAAAAAGAAAATTTAAAGCTTTCATCTCTTGCCAAAACTATGTCAGAAAGACCGGGTAGTTCCTCTAAAACATAGTGCGTTAGTCTCTCGTAATGCATCACAAATCGATAGACTTCATCCTTTGTCATGATTTTCTTTTTCATTTCAGGATCTGTTATCGTTTTGCTAAGAGTTTGTTCTTGAATCCATCGGCTTTCATAAACAAAATCCATATTAGGAACCTTTATCATTATCAGTGAGTCAAATTTGTTAAATAAAATTTGATAATCTTTAGATAATTCTTTGTTACTCCACTTTGACCAAACGCCATCAGGATCTTCTTCTTTTTCAAGATCATTCATTGGTCCATGCCAATTTTCTTCCGAAATAGGTTTAGCACCTCCGCACCAAGCATCAAAGAAAATAAAGTCTGGTTTGCCTTTATATATTGGCCATTTCTCCACTGGATGATGCCTATCTTCTGGTTTGCAGAATGATGGAATTTTTGTAGAAGTATTTTGATCTGCTGAAGATAGTTCATGAATTAAATCTAGTCCCATTTGTACATCATGAGTTCCCGGTACACCTCTAACATAACATAATGGATGAATAGTATTAGCTAAGACTTTTCTTTCTTCTTGAGATTTATAAATATCATCTATGGAAAACCCTGTCGCGGATCTCATTAAAGATTCACTCAAAACTTTTTGAACAAAAGAAGATAGCGTAGTTTTCCCTGAACCTTGACCACCTGTAAAACAAATAAAATAAGGTTGATGGCGTATTGGAAATGCTCTATCCAAATAGATAGCAAGAGGAATAACGATATCAGTTAAGAAAGTTTGATCCAGATTATCGATCTTCATGTCTTTTGCATGAATTTCCAGTAAAGACCTTGTATCAAGGTATAACTTCTTGCAATCAGTGTCAGAAGAAGAAGGAAATTTAGTCATTATTTTGCAATCGTCTTAGCAGGCTAGAAGTATCCCACCTGTTACCACCCATATTTTGGATTTCCTTATAGAAAAAATCTATAAGCTCTGTAACTTCAAGCTTTGCTGAGTTGCTTTGAGCCTCTTCAATAGCAATTCTGAGATCTTTTCTCATATGGTCTACTGCGAAACCATGTTCGTACTGATCTAATAACATAGTTTCCCATCTATTAACCATCTGCCAAGACTGAGCAGCACCTTTAGAAATTACATCAATTACTTCTTTAGTATTGAGCCCAGCTTTTTGTGAAAAATGAATTCCTTCAGCTAATCCTTGTACCAATCCGGCAATGCAAATCTGATTAACCATCTTTGTTAACTGTCCAGAACCACTACCACCCATAAGTTTTGAAAATTTACTATAAATCGAAAAGACGCTTTTAGCTTTATCATAAGCTTCTTCATTACCACCAGCCATGATTGTAAGTTCTCCCTGCTCAGCACCAACTTGTCCGCCTGATACAGGTGCATCTATATAATCAATATCAAGTTTCTTACATGTCTCGTACATTTCTCTTGATAGTGAAGCAGAGGTAGTAGTGTGATCAATTATTATGCTTCCAGATTTAAGTGAATTTACTAAACCTTTCTCCCCAGCAACAACCTCCCTTACATCATCATCGTCACCAATGCACAAGTAGACTTGTGAACATATCTCTCCAAGATCTTCTGGACTTTCGCATACGATGCCGTCGTAAGACCGTTGCCAGGCAATAATTTTTTCCTTTGTTCTATTAAACACTGCAACGGAATTAACCTTGGACAAATGTCCTGCCATGGGGAATCCCATTACTCCCAAGCCTATAAATCCTATTTTGCTCATTGAGTTCTCCAAATTATTGTTACTAATCGCTCATTAGTTCGATTCTTTCTGTATGAATACATATTTTCAGAATCATAAGTACATATATCTGAATTCTCTGAGGATATATTTCTCAGATCTAAAATACGTATCGCCTCCATCTGCAGATCAAATAGCCACTTGTCTTTATTAATCTGAGTAAAACTTGATTGAGAACTAGTATCTTTTTCGATAAATAATTCATAAACCTCTCTTCCAACTTCATAATTCTTAGCAGAGATTGATGGACCAATCCAAGCCTTAATTTTAGAATCATCACTTTCTATTCTTTCAATAAAAGTCTCAATTAAATTGGACAATAAGCCTTTCCAACCGGCATGAATAATTCCAAATTTACTTCCATCTTCTAGAGATAATGCTATGGGCAAGCAGTCAGCTGTCATTGCGGCTAACGCAAAGTTATCAATATTGGTAATAAGGGCATCAGTTTTAGATAGTGATTTGAATGTCGGTGATTTAACGTATTGCACATTTTTGCCATGAATTTGGTCCATATACTGAATGGGGACTTTTTTGTGATTAGAAAAATTATTAATTAAATTTTCTTTATTTGGCTCAAAAGCAATCTTTTCAAAAAAACCTTTTGTGAAAGTCCGGCAGTGTATATTTTTTCCGAGTGGAATTGCTGGTTTTACAAAGGATATCATTCTTTTAAGCATTTGATTAAGTCTGTAAAGTCCCTCGGAATTGGGGCTCTAAAAGACATTTCACAGCTTGATTTTGGATGGATCAGTCCAAGGTTATAAGCATGCAATGCTTGTCTTTTGAATTCACTTATTATCTTCATAATTTTTTCAGAAGATCCAGCTGCAAATCTTTTTCTACCTCCGTAAACTGGATCACCAATTATAGGAAATCCGATATGAGCCAGATGGACTCTGATCTGATGAGTTCGACCAGTTTCTAGATTCACTTCAAGCATGGAATAGAGTTGGTAAGATTCTTTCAGAGAAATTCTTGTGATAGCCTCTTTTCCATTTTTACTCACAGCCTGTTTAGTCCTTATCTTTGGATGTCTTCCAATAGGCTCATCAATAACTTTATTAGAAATAGGAACACCTACAACCAGAGCTAAGTAGGTTCTTTTTACAGTTCGTTTTTTGAGTTGATCAACTAAATCCAAATAAGCTGGTTCAGTCTTAGCAACCACCATGATACCAGAGGTATCTTTATCTAAGCGATGAACGATACCCGCACGTGGCAAGAAACTTAAGTTTTTATCATGTGCAAGAAGTCCATTTACAAGAGTCCCTGTTGGATTCCCAGAGCCGGGGTGCACCACTAGTCCGGCAGGCTTATTTATAACTAAAATATCAGAATCTTCATGTAATATGTCTAAAGGAATCTCTTCAGGTTCATCTCCAAGTACTGGTGCTTCTAAAAAATTAACAGATATTACATCATTAACAAACAACGTCTGCTTAGCCTTAATCTTTTGATTATTTACTAGTAAGTCTCCTTCTTTTATCCATCGCTGAATATGGGATCTAGAGTATTGTTTAAATTGGCTTGCAGCAATCAGATCAACTCTGCAGCCTTCATCTGACTCAACAGCTTTATAGCTAAGAGATATTTTTTTTCTATTATCCATTTTAAAAAATTTCGAACCTGTTACACCTTTTTCTGTCCAAGATGTAGTCTGATATGTAGAATTCTTACTTTAAATGACAATCGTTCACAATTTTTTTACCTCTGGCAAGATAATTTTAAACTTATCGGGCACTATTTTGCTCTTTTTAATATTAACTTCTTGCTCTTCAAATGATGAAATGCCCGATCAAAGGCTTGTAGAGAAAGAACTCTATGATCAAGCACAAAACAGGCTAAAGAATGGGACTTATTCAACAGCTATTATGAGTCTAGAGGCATTGGAGTCCAGATTTCCTTTTGGGCGGTATGCTGAGCAAGCTCAAGCTGAATTAATATACGCCTATTATATGAATTCACAATTTGAGGCCAGTCAATCTGCAGCTGAGCGCTTTATTAACCTGCATCCCAGACATTCTCATACTGGATATGCTTATTATATGAAGGGTCTAGCCTCATTTACAGATGATTCAGGTTTATTCACAAGGTATTTCCAATCTGATTTAGCCAAAAGAGAGGTAGTAATGGCACAGCAATCCTTCGATGAATTATCCGACTTCATATCAAGATATCCCAATAGCGAATATGTTCCTCACGCGAAACAAAGAATGATTTATCTTAGAAATCTATTAGCAGAACATGAAATCTACGTAGCTGATTTTTATATGAAAAGAGGAGCTTACTTGGCGGCAGTAGGGAGAGCAAAATATGTAATTGAGCATTTGCCTAATACGCCCCAAACACCTAATGCTCTATCAATTTTGGTTGAGGCTTATGATTTATTGGATTATCAGGAGCTTAGACAAACAAATTTGCAAATCTTGAAACAAAATTATCCAAATTTTGATTATTCAAACAACGAATCTGTAAAAGAAAGATCGTGGACGAATATCCTTACTCTTGGTTTGCTCGGTAAAGAAGATATTCGACGACCAAAAACAGTAAGACCCTAATCATGTGGCAACTAATTATTCTTATAGGAGTCATACTGTGTATTTATATTATTACTAGAATTCCTAAGAAATCTAAATACAGTCTTGGCTCTGATAATTATGAAATGATCAAATGTGATAAGTGTGGAGTTAATGTCCCTAAGAGTGAGGCTTATCAAAATAATGGCTCCTGTTTCTGTGAGAGAAAGAATTAAAATCTATAACGAACTTTGAGTGTAAAGGTATCTGCCTGAGGTTCATTCCAAGGACGCTTGTAAATTTCCATCAAATCATCCTCTTCATCGATTGCAATTATTCTTCCTCCTCTTGAGTAAACTACATATAGGTAAGCTAAAGGAAGGATCTCGTATCGATAACGAACTTGAAAAGCTAGATCACTCAAGGTGAAGGGATCAAGGGATGTATCTAATGGAGTGAGGTTTCCATTTAATTCGCTTAAATAAGGCTTTGGATCTCTTGCAGTAAATCCCACAAGCTGAGCCTTTACTCTGAGTTCATGTTTATCTCCACCGAACCAGTTTAATGAAGCAACTGTTGTTCTTTGTTTTTTTTCATATACACCAAAAAAATTCCCTTGAATCCAGTTTAACCAATTTCTTTCATCAACTAGCTGATACATCAGGGAGAAATTTAAATCGTCTCTAGGTGCAAAATCCAATTTAGTTGTATAGCTATTGGCAAAGTCTAATGCAGATGAACCAAACATCTCTCCTTTTTGTCTCTTAAATTCGATGAAGTAATTAAAAAAATCCTGAGAGGGACCTTTCAACTGAATCATGCCTCCATAATTCTCAGGCTTGTTGACATACCAATAAATAGGGTTGCCTCTTGTAATCCAATAATCCTTAGTTTGGGTTCGATAATAAATAGAAGTCTCTAGATAGGTTGTATTTTTAAAAGATGTCTTATTGCTCAGGTAGTAAAAGTCATTAGATTTGTTTAAATCTCCATTAGCTTCATGACCAAAACCCAACTCCAGTTGATTAGACAAAAAAATGGAAGAGTCAGAAAAATCTGATTTTTTAAACCCACTCTGCAAACCTCCAAAGAAATAATCGTCAATAATTTGGTAGCCCATATCATTGATATCTGTGTCTTCATCAAAGAAGAATAAGAATGCATCATAGTATCGATTGGTGGTGGGAGAGGCAGTCAGTCTAAACCTGAAAGCTTCTCCGTCTTTGTTTAAATTACCAAGACCTTGATCAACCTTAGAAGAAATATAGATACTATCTATTCTTGTTTTATCATTAGGTCGATAAACCATATCCAAAGCATGGACATCAGCATCTCTATCTAATATTGGTCTGTCAGTATAAGTTCCTAGATAACCTAAAGAAATGTTCTCATAGTTTTTTCGTAATCTAAATGAGTAGAAGTCTCTCCCTTTACTAAAACTCTCATCAGCCTCAGAAGCCCCTAAAAAACCAAAGTCAAAGCTTTCACTCTTTTGTGTATACCTTATTGCATAATCAATATCATTTATACCCACCTTGCTTGCTTCACAAAGATTTTGCTGTGGCTTGGCAAATTGGTTGCAATTGTAATCAGGAGCAGCACCGATCCTCCTTGTGTTTATGATGTAAAAATAAGTAAATCCTTTCACATCAAAAAGAGAATGATTTTCAGAAAAGAAAGGTCTCTTATCAGAATAAAAGGTCTCAGAAGATGAAAAGTTTACAACGAGTTCATCGCTTTCAACTTGCCCAAAATCAGGATTTAAAGCAATATTAAGTTGCTTGCCTGAATCAATTTTCCAGAAGATTTCTGCTCCGAATTTTTCATCAGTCTCTTCTAGCAGTCTATCATCAGAGAGTGTTACGTATGGGAAATAATCAATACTCGTAACCTTGTAATTTTTGAATCTATAAGGATGAAAAAGTGACATGAACTTTTCCTGTCTAGGATTACCTTTAATTGTAGTATTGACCCGCCATTCAGAAGCTAGCAATCTCCAAAAAGATAATTTAACCTCTCGAAATTCACCCTCCACAGATTTCATAGGTGCGATTGTCCAAGGTATAAACATTTCTATATACCAAAAATTTTCATCTATAAAAACAGCTGACTTCCAATCTGCATCCCAATCATAATTTACTTCGTTTTCATTACGATAAATACCATCGCTTATTGAACCACTAGCAGATACAGTGAAAGAATATGCTGCAAGGCCATCTCCATCAAAATCAATAGCAAGGCCAGCCTTGTCTGTATTAGCCATTTCATCATCTCTCTCATGCTTGTTAGCTCTGACAGTATCTTTTGCTTGTTCATTAACAAAGCCAAGGTATATTCCTTTTTCATCTTCAAGGATCAGTACCTTTTGAAAATCCTTTGGTTCATCTAAGGTAAAGGGAAGTGACTCATAGTACTTCGTATATTCTACTGCTTGTTTCCACGAAGCATCATCCAACCTCCCATCGATGCTTATTTCATGAGATGCAGTTAAAAGAGTAAGGAATAGGAGACTGTAAGCCAGTACTAATCTCGCGGAAAGCTTCCAATACATGTATGTCCCCTTTGTAAGAGAGGACATTTTAAATTTAGTTGTAGCTAAAATCTATATCTAAGTTTTACAGTAAAGTTTTCCTTTTCAGGACTATTCCAAGGCCTTCTGTAGAGACTGAACAAATCATCCTCCTCGTCTTGAAGCGATATTCTGCCTCCTTTTGAATATACTAAATAAAGGTATGAAAGAGGCATAATTTCATAACGATACCTAACTTGAAAAGCTAACTCACTAATTGTGATAGGAGGTATGTATATATCTTCAGGATTTAGATTACCGGATAAATCTCCTAAGAATGATTGAGGTTCTCTTCCAGTAAAAGCTACCATCTGTGCTTTTATCCTCAACTCGTGGATGTTATTGCGAAACCATTCCATCTCAACAATACTCGTTCTTTGTTTGCGTTGAAATGTAGCAAGCAAGTTATCACCATACCAATTTAACCATTCATTTTCTCTTTGATGTTGATACGTCAGACTGAAAGATAATGTATCAGTTGGCATATATTTCAAATAACCGCGTGATTTAGTACCCCAACCTAACTCTGGTGAATGTTCACTTCCTCTTCCCCTCTCGAATCTCAAACCATAAACATAAGTGGGTCTACGAGGACCTGTGAAGTCAATATAACCTCCCATTCCTTTTGGCATTTTTATAAAAGGCGCAAATTTAGACCCCCTTGTTATTCTGGTATTTCTTCCTGTACTGCGATAAAAAACTTCGGCTTTTATTTCCGAAAGATTTACAAAATTATTTTCTAGTTTTAGAGCAAAATTAGAAGATTCTCTTTCTGAATCCACATTAAATTTAGATCCGTAACCGATTTCAAATAACCTTGATCTTAGGACGGAACCTTCTTGAAAGGTAGTTCGTTTAAATTGAGTTCTGCCATTGAGCATAAAACGATCATTCAGAATCAAATAACCCATGTCATTTAGATCAAGACGTTCGTCATAATATTTAATACCGATACCTGAGTAAAAGTTTTTACTTGGTGTATAACCATAGCCTGCAGTTAAACCAAAGCCATCTTTATCTTTGACTTTCGAATGCATAAAATTACCATCCATTCTGTGAATTTCTGAAGGAAGGTATAAAAAATCAATTGAATTAACCTGTGCACTCTCATCTGTAAAAGGCTTGTCAACATAGGTTCCTAAATATCCATATTGAAGATTATCAGACTTTGTATTTAGCCTAAGCGCATAAAAATCTCTCCCTTTTGAAAATTTTTCATCTCTCTCGGAAGCACTCATAAAACCAAAATCAACTTCACCTTTTTGTGTATATTTCAAAGCGAAATCAATTTCACTTGTTTCAGATTTATTTTGTCTACAATATTCCTCTAGTTCGCCATATAAACTGCAGTCATAGTCTGGCCGTCCTCCAATCCTACGTGTATTAATTATCCTATGCATATAATCACTGACGTCGAACAAATTATTATTTTCAGCAAAGAAAGGTCTCCTATCTGAGTAAAAAGTTTCAAAAGCTGAGAAATTTACAACAACTTCATCACTTTCAACCTGCCCAAAATCTGGGTTCAAAGTAAGATTAACTTGCTTACTAGAATCTATTTTCCAAAAAACCTCTGCACCAGCCTTTGAAAGTAGATCAGATCTAGACATATCCTGATTGACTGTAACGTACGGAAATAAATCAAGTTTGGCTCCTGAATAGTTTTTCACCTCGTATTGGTTAAAAACAGATAGATAGAGATTTTCGAATGGGCTTCCCTTTATTGTTGAAACTCCCTTTCCAATACCCATCATCATTCTGTAGAAAGCCATCTTAATTTTCCTGATTTCTCCTGATTGAGATTTCATGGATGCTACTGTCCAAGGAATGAATGATTCTGTGTACCACACTCCGTCATCGACAGTTGCCGCTGTCTCCCAGTCTGCGTCCCAATCCCAATTCCTTTCCTTCTCATCTCTTACGGTTCCATCACCTTTTGATCCACTAGAAGATACAAAAAAGTTATAACCTTCTACACCATCTCCGTTGAAATCTATGACAATTCCATTTTTATCAGAAATTGATCTCTCTTGATCCCTCATGTGATTCATAACTCTCATGGTGTCATTGGGTTGGAAGTTCTTGAACCCGAAATAAAGACCTTCTTCTGACTCAAGAATTAAAACGAGTGTAATGTAATCATCTACCTCATTTAAAGTATAGGGATATACTTCGTAAAACTGTTCAACAACTCTTGCGCTTTCCCACTCCTCTTCGTTGAGCACTCCATCAATTTTGATATCTGATCTCATTTCAAAAGAAATGAGAAACAGAACTAGAGCCGCAAAATTTGGCTTAGACATTTATCGCGTTACTGTAACTTTTATTTTTTCAGATATTACTGGAGGGTTGTGAGGTATATGAAACTTATCACCAACAAGAAGTTGTAATGAATACTCACCAGGAGACAAGGTGACTAAGGTCTCTGTTTGCCCTCCTCCAAAATGAATATGATTGGATGAGGATGGTATAGGCATATTAAAGTTTATATCTTCAACATCGATTAACAAATGATGATGGCCAGTATTTGCTTTATCAATTCCTGCAGGTGCTATTCCCATATTTGAGAGGCCAAATTGAACGAGAAATGGGGACTCCAAAGAATCTCCATCTTCAATATTTATAAAGTAAACCTTTGGCTGAGAAGAAATCATCAAAGAGGTGAACGTAAACAAAATTATTCCAATTATTTTCATATATTTATTCTATGTAATTACCTGCTCCATATAAAAGTGACTTTTTACTCTCATCATTAAAAACCTTGATGACTTTTCCTATATAAATTGTATGACTGGTGTGATCAATTGTATTTATGCATTCACATAGAATATTAGATCGTGAATCCTCATTAAAAATAAAGTTATCTTCTTTCTTCCAAGATTTATTTTGGAATCTTGATTCTCCCTCGTCACTGTTACTGCAAATTTCAGCAAGTTGTTTTTGTGAATTCGACAAAATATTAATACAAAAACTCGAGCCTTTATCTAATATTTTATGAATAGAAGCTTCTTTGTTAACGCAAACCAGCATTGAAGGAGGATTTAAAGATAGCGAAGTTACCGAGGTAGCAGTCATTGCATGTCTTTCTTGATTAGAACATGCTGAAATTACAGTAACGGTAGAAGTCACCCCCCGCATCGAAGTAAGGAAATTTTTAGTCAAATCCGAATCAACCATTTAGAAAAAAACCACTAGCTGAATTAGTTACTAGTGGCCTGAGAAGGCATAATATTGTTCATATGAGCAAAAGACAAGCAACAACAAAAATTATTGCAGGTACTTTTAAAGGAACAAAAATACCCTTCAAGCCAAGTAAGCTATTGCGACCAACAGAAAATAAGACTAAAGAAACACTTTTCAATTGGTTACTAAATGATTTAAATAAAAAAATCTGCTTGGACATGTTTGCTGGAACAGGGTCACTCGGGATAGAAGCTATTTCGAGGGGTGCAGAATTTGTACTTTTCGTAGAAAAAGACAAAAGACTTTGTTCCAATATCGAGTCTATTATAAAAAAATTAAATGTGGATAAAAGTTGCAAAATCATAAACTCAAATTCTTTATCATTAGACTACTCTACTCTTCCCAATAAGTTTGATCTAATTTTCATTGATCCTCCGTTTAACGAGAATTTGATCAATAAATCTTTAGAAACTGTTGTTAAAAAAAATCTACTCTCACAAAATGGTGTCGTATATATTGAATGCGAAAAAAGCTTTTCACTAAATTCAGAAATGTATGGCTTAAGAAAAATAAAAGAATCAAAGGGAGGAGAAGTTAAATTCTATTTATATGAAGGCTAGATTATTCCTCATACTTCTATTTTTTTGCTTAAGCGCAGTAATGTTTACGAAAGATAAATATGAAATCTTTAACTCATTTACCACGCTAATATTCAATAAAGAAATTACTGTGAATACAGAGATAATAATCTCTCTGATTGTATTAATTACATTAATGTTTCTTTTTTTGATAGGTGGTATTGAGAAATTATTTTTTTACAAGAATAAAGAAAAGAAAATTGAAAATGATTAGATATATTATTTTCTTTTCATAGACTCAAAGAACTCTGCGTTTGTCTTGTAGTCTTTAAGTTTATCTAACATCCACTCCATAGCGGCAGTGTCGTCCATTTCATTTAGAAGCTTTCTCAGTACAGTAATATTTCTCAACTCTAATTCTGAAGTTAAAAGGTCCTCTCTTCTTGTTCCAGTCTTTCTTACATTAATTGCCGGAAAGACTCTTTTCTCAGCAATCTTTCTATCTAGATTAATTTCAGAATTACCCGTACCTTTAAATTCTTCAAATATTACTTCATCCATTCTCGATCCTGTGTCGATGAGGGCTGTCGCAATAATAGAAAGACTCCCTCCTCCTTCAATATTCCTCGCAGCCCCAAAGAATCTTTTTGGTTTTTGGAGGGCATTCGCATCAACACCACCCGTTAATATTTTTCCAGATGCAGCTTGGGTTGAATTATAAGCTCGAGCAAGCCTAGTAATTGAATCAAGCAAAATAACAACATCATGTTTATGCTCAACAAGTCTTCTGGCCTTGTTGATTGCCATCTCCGCAACCTGAACATGACGAGTTGGAGCTTCATCGAAAGTACTCGCTATAACCTCACCTTTGACAGATCGTTTCATTTCGGTAACTTCTTCTGGCCTCTCGTCCACAAGCAAGACCATTATTTTACACTCTGGATTATTTCTCTCAATTGAGTGAGCTATGCTTTGAAGAAGCAAGGTTTTTCCTGCCTTAGGAGGAGATACAATCAACGATCTTTGACCTTTGCCTGTCGGAGCTGTTAGATCGATGACTCTTGAAGAAAGGTCTTCAGTACTTCCAGTTCCTAATTCAAACAGCATTCTTTCATCAGGGAATAATGGAGTGAGGTTTTCAAAAGAAGGCTTATTTTTTGTCTTGTCTGGTTGCTCGAAATTTATCTCTTCTATCTTTAGAATTGCAAAGTATCTTTCACCGTCTTTAGGAGATCTAATCTTACCCTTAATAGTATCTCCAGTCCTTAAACTAAATCTTCTTATTTGACTGGGCGAAACATAAATATCATCAGGGCCTGCTAAGTAGGATGAGTCTGGAGATCGAAGAAAGCCAAATCCATCTTGAAGAATCTCAAGAACACCCTCACCTTCTATATCTTCACCATTTTTGGCCTTACTTTTTAAAATACCAAATACTATATCTTGTCTTTTTGCGCGTGACGCATTTTCTATGCCGCATTCTTCGCCTAGCTCTATGAGCTGCTCTACGGGCATTTTTTTGAGTTCTGTTAGTTGCATAAAATCAAACTGATGCGTGAAAAAAGGAATGATCGAAGAAGCTTCGATTTGCAGATAGTAACCTTGTTAGTATTTGTAGTCTAGTATTTTCTAAAGGTTTGATTCAATAAATTCTGTCAGTTGAGTTTTGCTCAATGCACCAACTTGTTGTGCAACTAATTCACCACCTTTGAAAATAGCCAGTGTGGGTATGCTCATTACATTTTGTTGAGCAGCTGAATTTTGATTTGCATCAACATCAAGCTTTCCAACTTTTATTTTGTCAGAGAACTCAATTGCTATCTCTTCTACGATTGGACCTACCATTTTACAAGGTCCACACCATGTAGCCCAGTAATCGACCAGCACAGGTTTTTCGGAGTCATTAACTTCAGACGCAAAATTATCGTCTGTTAGAGTGACAACGTTCATAATTCCTCCCTTAAAATATTCTTTGGATTTTTAAATTGAAACATTTAATTTCGATATTATTGGATGAAATTCACAAATTTTCAAGTTGATAGACTATTTTTTTGTCGTGACAGCGCCTAAAGAAGCTGAAGCGACTAATGCTCTATACTTATCCAATACTCCACCTTCTTCGTCTTTGATTGGACTCACCCAAGAATCTTTCCTTTTTTTGATTTCGTCTTCTGTTAAATCTAAATTAATTTGATTATTTTCCGCATCTATTGATATTACATCTCCATCTTTAATTAATGCGATAGGTCCACCATCATAGGCTTCGGGTGTTATGTGACCAACTACAAAACCATGCGTACCTCCAGAAAATCTGCCATCTGTCAAAAAAGCTACTTTATCTCCTAAGCCTTTTCCCATGATTGCAGAAGTAGGACCGAGCATTTCTCTCATACCAGGCGCACCTCGTGGTCCTTCATATCTTATAATCAGAACATCTCCCTCTTGTATTTCATTAGACAAAATACCTGCCATAGCAGATTCTTCAGAATCATAAACCTTTGCCTTTCCTTCAAATCTAAGACCTTCTTTACCTGAAATCTTGGCTACAGCTCCTTCAGGAGACAAATTACCATACAAAATTCTCAAGTGACTATCAGGTTTTATGGGATCGTCTGTGCTCATAATTATCTTCTGATCCTTTGGATAAGGACTGTATGATGCTAAATTCTCTTCTATAGTCTTACCTGTTACAGTCAATTGAGAGCCATCAATTAAATCTTTCTCAAGCATCATCTTCATCAATGGAACTATCCCACCTATTTCAATCAATTCAGACATTAAGTAGTTACCGCTTGGTCTAAGATCTGCTAAAACAGGAGTGCGTTTTCCTATTCTCTCAAAATCGTCAAGACTCAAGTCTATTTTAGCTTCATGAGCCATAGCAATTAAATGCAAAACGGCATTTGTTGACCCACCAAGAGCAATAACAACTGCAATAGCATTTTCAAAAGCGCTTTTGGTCATAATGTCTCTTGGCTTAATATCTTTTTCGATGAGTCGCATAATTGATTGACCAGCATTTAAAGAATCTTGAAGCTTACTTTCCGATACAGCTTCCTGTGCAGAACTATTTGGCAAACTCATTCCTAAAGCCTCAATAGCTGAAGCCATTGTATTAGCTGTATACATACCTCCGCATGAGCCTGGACCCGGGATTGAAGAGGATTCTATATTTAAAAGTTCCACATCTGATAATGAACCTTCAGAGTGTTTCCCTACTGCTTCAAAAACTGAGACAACGTCTGTTCTATTTGCACCTGGTCTAATACTTCCTCCGTATACAAATATTGAAGGTCTAT